>Ga0209933_1000230_pt1 | contig 127375 bp, 120 predicted proteins | sample ThiBiot_300_biof_FD_183944 | JGI IMG/M metagenome (GOLD analysis project Ga0209933, IMG submission 183944) | Wastewater bioreactor microbial communities from Cape Town, South Africa - Thiocy_cont_300_biof (SPAdes) | ecosystem: Engineered > Bioremediation > Thiocyanate > Unclassified | place... | reverse complement strand
AGCAGCGGAACCGTCTGGGCGAGGTCGATGATGTGGATGTTGTTGCGCACGCCATAGAGATACGGCGCCATCTTCGGGTTCCAGCGATGCTTCTGGTGGCCGAAATGGACGCCCGCCTCGAGCAGCTGGCGCATGGAGTAATCAGGAAGAGCCATCTAAACTGTATCCTTCACCGGTTGAACCTCCGTGGGGAAAGCCAATCCTCGATCGGCACCGGTGGGTTCCGACAAACGCCATAGCGCCGCCGGAGCCCGAGCCCCACGTGTGGAATGCGCGCCTTATAGGCGGCGAAGAGGAGAAACGCAAGCGATCCGCCGGGTCTGGACGCCGGCCGCACCGCATGCGAAGCGCTGATATGGCGTCGGCCAGGTTTCCGCGCAAGCTTCGGGAGGGCGCATGGACACGTTCCGCTGGATGTCGACGGTGTTCTCGATGATCCTCGGCCTCGGCGTCGCCCGGATCCTCGCCTCCGCCGTCGCCGCGCTCCGGGCACGCCGGCGCGCCAGCCTCGACTGGCTGCCGCTCGCCTGGGCCTTCTTCATCTTCGCGCAGCAACTGACCCTTTGGTGGAGCCTCGAGGACCTCGCCAATCTCTCGGCGCACTGGACCTATTTCCAGTTCCTGATTCTGGTGACGCTGGTGCTGACGCTGTTCGTCGCCGCCGCCTCCGTCCTGCCGCCGAACGAGATCGCGGCGGGCGAGAGCCTCCGCCGCTTCTTCGACGAGGACGGCCGCTTCGGCCTGCTCGCGCTCGCCGCCTTCAATGTCACCGCGCTCGCCGTCAATCACGTCTTCTGGTCGCCGGCCCCGCTGACCTTCGCCGATGCGATCAACGTGCTGCTCATCGCCGTTCCGGTCATCGGCTTCTTCGGAACGCGGCAAGTCCAGGTTGCCGCGACCCTCGCCTATGCCGTCGGCATGGTCGTCGCGATCGCCCTCCTGTCGCCGCAGAGCTACTGATTGCCGCTCACAGATCGAATCCGGCAAGCCCGCGAAAGGCCTGACCGGCCTCGCCTTTCATGCCTCACCCGTAAAGGCGCGCGTCAGACCAGTTCGACATGCTCGATGCCGTTCACCGCGCGCAGCGCGCCGGCGATCTGCGGCGTCAGCTGGTAGCGACCGGGCAGCTGCACCTCGACCTCGCGCTGCCCCTGGTCGAGCAGCAGCACGAGGCTGACATCGCCGTCGCCGCCGCGCGAGAGATGACGCTCGATGCTCCGGAGCGGCTCCTCGGCGCGGAGGAAAACCCGCAGCTGCTTCAGTCCCGACACCATGTCGTCGAGCGGCTTCACCGAGACGACGCGCACGCTGATGCCCTCGGGCCGGTCCTCCGCCGCAACCTGCACGACGACCGAGCGGCCGGGCTCGAGTTGGTCGCGGAATTCGTTCAAAGCCTCGGAGAAGAGGATCGCCTCGAACTGCCCAGTCGGATCGGAGAACTGCACGATGCCCATCCGGTTGCCGGACTTCGTCTTCCGCTCCTGCCGCGCCGTCACCGTTCCGGCAAGACGTCCCGCCGCCGCGCCGCGCCGCACGGCCTCGGAGAAATCCGCCCAGTTCTGCACCCGCTGCTTCTTCAGCACCGGCGCATATTCGTCGAGCGGATGGGCGGAGAGATAGAACCCGACCACGGCGTGCTCCTTCTGCAGCCGTTCCGCCGGCAGCCAGGGATCGACCATCGGCAGCACCAGCGGCTCCCCCGCCCCGGCCCCGCCGAAATTGAAGCCGTCCTGCCCGGCCGTCTGGTCGTCGACCAGGCGGTTGCCGATGCCCATGATCCGCTCGATGCCGGCGAAGACGCGCGCCCGGTCGCGCTCCATGTCGTCGAAGGCGCCCGCCGCGACGAGGCTCTCCAGCGTCCGCTTGTTCAGGATGCGGGGATTGATCCGCGCGGCGAAGTCGGCGAGGTCGCGGAACGGCCGTTCGCCCCTCGCCTCCACGAGGTGCTCGACCGCCTGCGCACCGACCCCCTTGATGGCCGCCAGCGAATAGAGGATGCGACCGTCCTCGACATCGAACACGGCGCCCGAGCGGTTGACCGAGGGCAGGTCGACCTGAATGTCGAGCCTTAGCGCTTCCCGTCGGAAATCGTTGATCTTGTCGGTGTTTCCCATGTCGAGCGTCATCGACGCCGCGAGGAACTCCGTCGGGTAGTTCGCCTTCAGATAGGCCGTGTGATAGGAGACCAGCGCATAGGCCGCTGCGTGGCTCTTGTTGAAGCCATAGTCCGCGAACTTCGCCAGAAGGTCGAAGATCATGTCGGCGCGGTCCTTGGCAAGGCCCCGCTCGACCGCACCATCGACGAAGCGCACCCGCTGCGCATCCATCTCGGCCTTGATCTTCTTGCCCATCGCGCGGCGCAGCAGGTCGGCCTCGCCGAGCGAATAGCCCGACAGGATCTGCGCGATCTGCATCACCTGTTCCTGATAGATGATGACACCATGCGTCTCCTTCAGCACGGGCTCGAGCAGCGGATGGAGAAAATCCGGCTTCTCCTCGCCATGCTTGCGCGCGTTGTAGACTGGAATGTTGTCCATCGGGCCCGGACGATAGAGCGCGACGAGGGCGATGATGTCCTCGAAGCGGTCCGGCCGCATGCCGACCAGGGCCTTGCGCATGCCCTGGCTTTCCAGCTGGAACACGCCGACCGTCTCGCCGCGCGTCAGCATCTCGTAGGTCGGCTTGTCGTCGAGCGGCAGAGCCGAAAGATCGAGTCGGATCCCGCGCTTGGCGATGAGCGCTAATGCGGTTTCGAGGACGGTCAGCGTCTTCAGGCCAAGGAAGTCGAACTTCACCAGCCCGGCGCTCTCGACCCATTTCATGTTGAACTGGGTGACCGGCATCGAAGAGCGCGGATCGCGATAGAGCGGCACCAGCGCGTCGAGCCGCCTGTCGCCGATCACGATGCCGGCGGCATGGGTCGAGGCGTGGCGATAGAGGCCCTCGAGCTTCTGCGCCATGGCGAGCAGCCGCGCCACGGTCGGATCCTCGTCGCGGGCGGCGCGCAGCCGCGGCTCGTCCTCGATCGCCTTGTCGAGCGTCACCGGATTGGCCGGATTCTGCGGCACCAGCTTGCAGAGCCGGTCGACCTGGCCATAAGGCATCTGCAGCACGCGGCCGACATCGCGCAGCACTGCGCGCGCCTGGAGCGTTCCGAAGGTGATGATCTGCGCCACCTGGTCGGTGCCGTATTTCTGCTGGACGTAGCGGATGACCTCGTCGCGGCGGTCCTGGCAGAAATCGATGTCGAAATCCGGCATCGAGACGCGTTCGGGGTTGAGGAAGCGCTCGAACAGCAGCGCGAAGCGCATCGGGTCGAGATCGGTGATGGTCAGCGACCAGGCCACCAGCGAGCCGGCGCCCGAGCCACGGCCGGGCCCGACGGGAATCCCCTGCGACTTCGCCCACTGGATGAAGTCGGCGACGATGAGGAAATAGCCGGGGAACTTCATCTTCACGATGACGCCGAGCTCGAATTCGAGCCGCTCGGCATAGTCTTCGGGCGTCAGTCCCGGCGCGGTGCCATGGGCGGCGAGCCGCCGGGCGAGACCCTCGCGCGCCATCTGGCGAAGCGCCTCGACCTCCGCCGCATCGGCCTCGGCCGGATCGGCGTCGGCACCGGCGAAGCGCGGCAGGATGGGCTTCCGCTTTACCGGCCGATAGTGGCAACGGAGCGCGATCTCGACCGTGTTGTCCACCGCCTCGGGAAGATCGGAAAACAGCGCCACCATCTCGGCGCGCGTCTTGAAATAATGCTCCGGCGTCAGGCGGCGGCGTTTTTCCTCGGCGATCACCGCGCCCTCGGCGATGGCGATCAGCGCGTCATGCGCCTCATAGTCGTCGCGCTTCGGGAAGAAGGGCTCGTTGGTGGCGACGAGCGGCAGCCCGAGCCGATAGGCGAGCGCGACGAGATCTGCCTCGCAGCGCTCGCTGTCCGCGCCATGGCGCTGCAATTCGACATAGAGACGGTCGCCGAACGCCGCCGAAAGCCGCACAAGCCGGGCCTCGGCAACGGCCCCCTGCCCCGCGCGCAGCGCCTGATCGGCGGGACCGGCCGGGCCACCGGTGAGAAGGATCAGACCGGCCGCCGCCGCCTCGAGATCGGCGATGGCGACATGCGGCCGCTCTCCGGCATCGGTCTCCATGAAAGCCCGCGAGACGAGGCGGACGAGATTCCAGTAGCCGGTCTCGTCGGCGGCCAGAGCCACGACATCGGCCAGGGGCTTCGCGCCCGGCTGCAGCTTGCGGGCCGGCTCGAAACCATCGTCGAACCAGACGGCGAGCTGGCAGCCGATGATCGGCTGGATGCCCTGCTCGGCCATCTTCTCCGAGAATTCCAGCGCGCCGAACAGATTACCGGTGTCGGTCAGCGCGAGCGCCGGCTGCTTGTCGGCCATGGCCAGCTTGCCGAGGGATTTCAGCGGCAGCGCGCCTTCGAGCAGCGAATAGGCGGAATGCACCCGAAGATGCACGAAGCCGACACCGCCCGCCGCCAAGGACCGCCGCTCGCCCGTCCCGATCATCGCATCCTCGCTTCGAGGTCCATCGCCCGACCTTATCCCGCGAGTCGTCTCCGCCCGTCCACCGCCGCGAACGCGCGGCAGACGGCTAGACGACGTGCGCGATCAGCTCCGACCAGAGGGTGATCATGGCGACAAACGAGGCGAGCGCGGCAAGGGCAGCGAGATCACGGATCAGCATGGACATCGTCTTATCCTCCGAAACCACCAAGATATCCCCATATGTTCACGTTCTGTTCTCTCCGTCAAGTGTCCTGCCCGAGCGGTCGCTTCCGACTTGCATCGAGGCTGGGCCGAAGGGCTCCCGTCAGGCGCGATCGTCGTCCTGCGGGAAGATCAGAAGCTTGCCCGTCCCGGCGGCGTTGGCGGCAAGGGCGGCATAGGCCGCTGGCGCCTCGGCCAGCGCATAGCGGCCGCTCACCAGAGCCGACGGTTTGAGCCGTCCGCGGCCGAGCAGGGCGAGCAGCGCCGGCCACACGCCGGGACTTCCGAGTGATCCGGTCAGCGTGTGGTCGCTGACGACGATGCGGTCGACATCGACCGGCAATTGCGCCTGCCCGAACAGGCCGACGACGACGAGCCGTCCGCCGGGCGCCAGCGATGCGAGCGCCAGCTGCAGGGCGGCCGGGTGGCCGCTGGCCTCGATGACGATGTCGAAGCGCTCGTCCGCCCTTGCCCTGCGCGCCCCCATCGCCTCTGCCCGGCCGACCCGGCCGGGATCGGCATCGAGGATCGCGACATCGGCGCCATGAAGATCGAGGGCAATGGCCGCGGCCAGCCAGCCGATCGTACCGGCGCCGACGACGAGGACGGAGCGCCCGGGACGCCAATCGGCCCGCCGCACGGCGCGCAACGCCACGGCCGCGGGCTCGGCGAAAACGGCGTCTTCGACCGCGACATCGGCAGGCACGCGGTGCGCGGCGCGCGCGGGGAAAGCCAGAAGCCCGCTCATCGCTCCGGCCTGGCGGAGGATGCCCGTCTCGGCCCTGTCGGGGCATTGGTGATAACTGCCGGCAAGGCAGAGGCGGCAATGGCTGCAGCCGATGCTGCATTCGCCGACGACGAGATCGCCTGGCGCAAAGCCGAGCACGCCCTCGCCCTGCCCGACGACGCGCGCGACCCACTCGTGACCGGGCGTCAGCGGGAAGGTCGCCAGCCCCTGGCGCAGATAGACCATGCTGCCATCGGCGAGCTCGAGATCGGTCCGGCACAAACCGACGGCGACGGGGGCCAGCAGCAGCTCACCCGGCCCTGGAGCCGGAGCCGGCCGCTCGCGGATTTCGATCCGGCCGGGACCGGCGAGGACGATGGAACGCATGATCTTGTCCGACAAGTGACTGACAAGCGCACGCTATCGGCGGATTCCAGGCGCCGCTACGCCGATTATGGCCCTCGCGGGCGCTTCCGCTCGGCTCAGGCGAGACGGAAGGACGAGGCCGAGAGAGCGAGGGAAGACGAGACCTGGGCGAACTGCCTGGCGGCGCCGGCGCCGCTGCCGTCGGCATCGTAGGAGAGCGAGCCCGTCGTCGCGTTGTAGATGATCTCGCCGAGCCCGCCGCTGGTCGAGGCCTGCGTCGAATAGCGGAACGAGCTCGCCGCCAGCGAGCCTGGCGTCGGACCCGCCTGCAGCGCCGAATAGATCGAGCTCGCGAGGCTGATGAGATCGGATCCGACCGTCATATCGGTGATCGTGTCGACATTGCTGGCGCTCGGTGCCGTGGTGAAGGCGAAGGTATCGGCACCGCTGCCGCCGGTCAGGCGGTCATTGCCGAGCCCGCCATCGAGACGGTTCGCCGCCGTGTTGCCGACGAGGGTGTCGCTGAGCGCCGTCCCGATCAGGTTCTCGATTCCGCTCAGCGTATCGCCTTCGGCGCGACCGCCATGGCCGATACCAGTCGCGAGATTGACCTGGACCGCGGCGAGCGGGGTTGCGTAGGTGACGGTGTCGTTGCCGGCGCCGCCGACGAGCTGGTCCGCGCCGCCATCGCCGTTCAGGAGATCGTTGCCGGCGCCGCCGTCGAGGCGATTGGCATTGTTGTCGCCGATCAGCGTATCGCCAAGCACGGAGCCGATGAGATTCTCGATGCCGGAGAGCGTATCGCCTTCGGCGCGTCCCCCATGGCCGATGCCGGTCCCGAGATTGACCTGGACCGCGGCGAGCGAGGTCATATAGGTGACGGTGTCGTTGCCGGCGCCGCCGACGAGCCGATCGGCACCGCCATCGCCGTTCAGGAGATCGTTGCCGTCGCTGCCGTCGAGGCGGTTGGCATTGTTGTCGCCGATCAGCGTATCGCCAAGCACGGAGCCGATGAGATTCTCGACGCCGGAGAGCGTGTCGCCCTCCGCATCGCCGCCGAGACCCTTGCCCGTGCCGAGACTGACCGTCACCGCCGCCGCCGAGGCGGAGTAATCGGCGGTATCGACACCGCCGCCGCCGATAAGCTGGTCGGCGCCGCCAAGACCGCGCAGCGTGTCCGCGCCCTCGCCGCCGTCGAGGCGGCGTTGCCGTCGCCTGTGAGCGTATCGGAAAGGGACGAGCCGGTGAGATTCTCGATGTTGCCGAGCCAATCACCCTCGGCATCGCCACCATGGCCGACATGGGTCGTGAGACTGACGTCGACGCCCTCCGGCGAACCGACATAGCTCGCGGTGTCGATGCCCGCACCGCCGTCGAGGATGTCGGCGCCGGCGCCGCCGATCAGCGTGTTCTTGCCCTCGAGACCGATGATCTTGTCGTTGCCGCCGCGGCCGTCGAGGATGCTGTCGCCGCCGCCGGTGATGAGATCATCGCCATCCGAGGTACGCAGCTCGGTGATGCCGGTATTGGCGCGGATATCGACGCCACGACCGTGCAGTTGCGCGCCGAGATCGAGCGTCGTCTGGCCGGACACGCGCACGCCGACCTGCGGCCGTTTCGTCGGGTCGGTATCGCTGAAGGCGATGTTCTGGAAGCTCTCGAGCTGCTCGGGCGTGAAGACGGCATAGTAGATGCCGGTATAGAGGTTCTCGACGTTGCTCAGCTCGATATAGGTGTAGCCATGCGGACCTTTGTAGTCCTGGGTCTGCGTATAGAAACTGTCGATGCCATCGCCACCGTCTATCTTTCCCTGCGCCATATCCATAACGATGAATTTGTCGTTATCGGCGCCACCATAGGCAGATATTTTCTCGGCGGTTTCCGTAAACCAAGCCTGCGGCGTCTGGAAATAAAAGGTGTCGTTACCCTCGTCGCCGTAATACTCGGCGCTCGATACCGGATAGCCATAGGTCGACAGGATATCGTCGCCCTGATTGCCGTGAACGATGTCGGTACCGCTTTCCGGCTCTGCGCCGTCGTAGCCAACGTCGTATCCGGCCGAGAGCGTGTCGTTGCCGGCGCCGCCGTTGATGATGTCGGTTCCGGCGCCGCCGGAGATGACATTGTCTGCGTCATCGCCGGTTATGGTGTCGCCATGGGCGGAGCCCGTGATGTTCTCGATGCTGATCAGCGTATCCCGGTGGCGTAGCCACCTGAAATGCTGTGCGTCGCGAGGTCGATCGTGACGGCGGCCGTTGAATATTCATAAGAGACGGTATCGCTGCCGGCGCCGCCGTCGAAAGTCTCGGGGGCCGCGGTGGCAACGAATGTATCGTCGAAGTCTGAGCCGATTGCCGCCTCGATGCTGCCATAGGTGTCGCCCTCGGCGTCGCCGCCGCTGCCCGTCCCGAGCGCAAGATTGACCGTCACGGCGGCGAGCGATCCTGAATAATCCACTGTGTCCCGGCCGATGCCGCCGAGCAACTGATCCGCGCCGCCAAGGCCGATCAGCGTGTCGTCGCCCTCGCCGGCCTCGATGCGGTCGGCGCCGCCTGAAAGACTGATCCTGTCATTGCCGGTCGAGCCGACAAAGGTGACGCCTTGTCCCGCAAGCTGCGTGCCGAGTTGGACGCTTCCAGCCGTCGCCAGCGTCAGGGTGCGGCCCGCAGCATTCACGAGGGACTGGAAGCCCTGATATTGGCTGGCCGTGGCGATCACACCGGCGCTCGCGTCGAGGACCTCGACATTCGAAATCACGAGATTCTGCAGCCGCAAGGGCGCGACATGGGCCGACGAGCCGGCCGCCACCGGCTCGAGTCTGTCGAGATCGGCGCCGCCGTCGATGATGCCCGAGATGCTGGGGCCGACCTGATTCTGCGGCCCGCCCAGCCGGATCGTATCGTTGCCGGCTCCGCCGGACATGTTCGTTGTCGCGCCGAGATAGTCGACCAGCGTGTCGTTGCCGGCGCCGCCGATCAAAGTGTCGCTGGCGGCCTCGTCGCTGCCCGGCGGCGCCGCATAGATCGTGTCATTGCCGGCGCCGCCATCAAGCGTGTCGACGCCGAGCCCGCCGGTAACCGTGTCATCGCCGTCCGATGTCGTGACGGCGTTTCCCGCCGCGGCCGCCGTCAGGGTGACGCCGCGGCCCTGCAATTGCGTCGTGAGATCGACCGTGCCAGCCTCCGAAAGGGTCAGCGTGACCGGGCTCGTGTAATCGAGCGGGCTGTAGGCGATCGTGTCGACGCCCTGGAAGAACGAGGGCGAAGCCGTCGCATTGGCGCCATAGGTGAAGAGCGTCCCGGCCATTGGTCTGTCCTGTTCAGGTCAATAGGGCAAGCCGCGCCGTCCCCGCCCGGCGCTCATCGATATGCAAACCTTAGCGTGTCTACATCGTCGGACACCCCGGGAAAGGACGAGGGGCGGCCGCTTTCTAGACGAGACGGAACGTGCTCGCCGACAAGGTCAGGCCCGACGAGACCTGCGCGAATTGCTGCGCGGCGCCGCCCCCCGAACCGTCGGCATCATAGGAGAGCGAACCGGTCGTCGCGTTATAGATAATCTCGCCGAGGCCACCGCTTGATGACGCCTGCGTCGAAAGGCGGAAAGAACTGGCGGACAGAGAGCCCGGTGTCGCCCCGCTCTGAAGGGCGCTGAAGATCGACTTCGAGAGTTCGACGAGATCGGAGCCAACCGTGAGGTCGGTGATCGTATCGATATTGGTCGCGCCGAGCGCCGTGTCGAAGACGAAGGTGTCGGCGCCGCCGAGACCTGTCAGGGTGTCGCTGCCGAGGCCGCCGTCGAGGCGATTTGCGCCGGCGCTGCCGACGAAGATGTCCGCATGAACGGAGCCAGACAGCGAATCCATCCCCGACAGAGTATCGCCCTCGGCGTCGCCGCCGGATGACGCCCCCGTCGAGAGGTTCACGGACACCGCCGCCGCCGAGCCGGCATAACTGGCCGTATCGTTGCCATAGCCACCGATCAGCGCATCAGGCCCGGCGCCGCCCTCCAGCGTATCATTGCCTTCGCCACCATCGAGCCGATTGTTCGCGGCGTCGCCGATCAGCGTGTCGGCCTGGCTCGATCCCGTGAGCGATTCGATTCTGACGAGCGTGTCGCCCGCCGCATCGCCGCCCGAGCCGAGACCAGTGGCGAGATTCACGGTCACGCCAGCGGAGGACAGGCTGTAGCTGGCCGTATCGCGGCCGCCACCGCCATCGATCACGTCGGCGCCGTCGTCGCCCTCGATCGTGTTGTTGGCGCCGTCGCCGATCAGATGGTCGGCGCCGAACGAGCCCAGCACATTCTCGATCGTCGCATAGGTATCGCCTTCGGCCACGCCACCATGACCGACGCCCGCCGCGAGATCGACCTCGACGGCGACCGCGCGGCCGTAATAGCTGACGGTGTCGACGCCCGCCCCGCCGATCAACGCATCGGCGCCGTCGTCGCCATAGATGACATCGTTGCCTGCACTGCCATCGAGGCGGTTGCTGCCGGTGGTGCCGCGGATGATGTCGTCGGCCGAACTGCCTATGACGTTTTCGAAATTCTTGGCGCTGTAGAAGTGACCTCCCGCCATCTCCATGGTCCCGGCCTGCAGATCGACGCGCAGGGCACGGATCGTCCGGGAGAAATCGACCGTATCGACATCGCCGCCGCCGTCGTAACTGCCGGATCCATAGAAACCGATGGGCGCGAAGGCGACGACGACCGTGTCGTTGCCCTTTCCGAGGTCTATGCCCGAATACCCGCTGAGAGTGGTGACCGTGTCGTCGAAGTCCGACCCGATGATGCCCCCGATCCGCAACAGGACATCTCCGGCGGCATAGCCGCCCGACGCGGTTCCGGCTTGGAGGTCGATGGTCACCGCCTCATTCGAGGCGGCGTAGCTCACCGTCGCACCCAAGCCGTAGGGAACCCCGCCGCCATCGATCCTGTTCGCGGCAGCCGAAGCGACGATCAGGTCTCCCGCCTGGGAGCCGATGACGTTCTCGATCCCCGAAATCGTGTCGCCTGTCGCATCCCCACCCGTCGCCGTCTGGACGTTGAGGTCGATCGTGACGCCCTTCGCCGAGGTCGAGTAGTCGGCCGTATCGCTGCCCTCGCCGCCGATGATAACATCGATGCCCTTGCCGCCGGTGAGCGTGTCGGCGCCCTTGCCGCCCTCGAGGGTGTTGTTGCCGTCATTCCCGATCAGCACATCGCCGAGATCCGAGCCGATGATCCTGTCGATGCCGGAGAGCGTGTCGCCCGTCGCCTCGCCGCCGGAGCCCTTGCCGGTGGCGAGATTGACCGTGACCGCTCCGCCGGAGCCGGCATAGCTCGCCGTATCGAGACCCGCGCCACCGATCAGCGTATCCGCGCCTGCGCCGCCGATCAGGAGATCGGCGCCGCCGGCGCCGTCGAGGCGGTTGTTGCCGCCATTGCCCGTCAGCGTATCGCCGAGCGCGCTGCCGATCAGGTTCTCGATCTCGGAGAGCGTGTCGCCCTCGGCGCGGCCCCCATGGCCGAGGCCGGTCGCGAGGCTGACCTGGACCGCGGCCAGCGACGTCTCGTAGGTCGCCGTGTCGTTGCCGTTGCCGCCGATCAGCACGTCGGCGCCGCCGTCGCCATTGAGCAGGTCGTTTCCGTCGCCGCCCTCGAGCCGGTTGGCGCCATTGTTGCCGATCAGCGTGTCGCCGAGCACCGAACCGACAAGGTTCTCGATCTCGAACAACGTGTCGCCCTCGGCTCGGCCGCCATGGCCGATCCCGGTCCCGAGATTGACCTGCACAGCCGCAAGAGAGGTGATGTAGGTGACCGTGTCGACGCCTGCGCCGCCGTGGATCTCATCGCCGCCGCCATCGCCGTTCAGGAGATCATCGCCGTCCCCGCCTTCGAGCAGGTCATTGCCCTGGCCGCCATTGAACTGATCGCTACCGTCGCCTCCGATGAGATGATCGGCGCCAGTGGACGTGACGACGTAATTGTAGCCGCCATTGGCAGCGTGGAAGGTGACACCGCGGCCGGCCAGTTGGCTGGTCAGGTTCACTGCGTCCGGAGTGCTGAAGCTGAGTTCCACCGGGCTCGTCAGGTCCGTCGGGCTGAAGGCGATGGTGTCGAAGCTCTGAAAGAAGGAGCCGGTGCCCGTGATATTGGCGCCGTAGGTGAACAGCGTTCCTGGCATCGCGGGTACTCCGGCGGGCTGAGCAGGCATGCGCCGCATCCCCGCCGGGATGAGGCCTGTCGGACGTTATGTCGCTCCACAACTTAGTCTACTGAAGCACAACCGAAATGAACAGCAGGCCAAGCACTCCAGGCCCACGGAAGGACCAGAAAAGGCGGAACAAAGTCGCGCAAAGACGAGCGGACGAAACCTGGGCGCATTGCTGGGGTGTCGGCGGATTGAGCCCGCTCCGCTACCTTCGGGATCCTGCCCCCTTCGTCAGGCCCGGCCCATCGCGAGCGATGGGCGAGACCGGCGGCGCGACTGCGTTGGCTCGTCCCAGTTCGACGCGGCGAATTCACGCTCTGACAGAGCATTCCAGGCCGCATCTGCAGCTCCCTTCGCCGCCTTTTTCGATCCGACGCCGTAGGCCGGAGAGCCGCGGCGAGCCGGCAAGTCCGGCTCGTTTGCCGCAGGTTGCAGCGGCGGATAGGATGCGCCCGACGGCCAACCGCCCTCGCCTTTCATCTTGCGAAACCCATGACCGCGCCACCGCCCGTCGAGAGCCCGGAACAGGTCGAGATCGCCGACAGCGGCCTCATGGGGCTCTGCGGCATCGCGGCCTATTTCAGGATCGCGGCGGAGCCGCCGGCGCTCAGGCGGCAGCTCGCCCTGTCGGGGGAGAGGCGATCCGGGCCGACCGAACTCATCCGCGCGGCCCGGATCATCGGGCTCAAGGCAGGCATCGGGGCCATCGCCGGCGAGAAGGGCCTCGCCAGCCTCGCCGCGCCCTCGCTCGTCGCGCGCAAGGACGGCAGCTTCGTCATCTTCGGGGGACGCCAGCCGAGCGGGCTCTACCGCCTCATCGACCCGGTGACGCGCATCGAGCGCAATGTCGATCCGGCGGAGTTCTTCGCCGATTTCCGCCCCGAGGCGATCCGCATCGCCCGGCGGCTGTTCGGCAAAGGCGTGATCCCGCAATTCTCCGGCTTCAGCTGGTTCCTGCCCTCGATCTGGCGCTACCGCAAGCCGCTCGGCCATGTGCTCATCGCATCACTGTTCGTGCAGCTCTTCGCGCTCGTGACGCCGCTGTTCTTCCAGGTCGTCGTCGACAAGGTGCTCGGCCATCGCAGCTATTCGACGCTGACCGTGCTGGTGGTCGGCCTCGTCGCCATCGGCGCCTTCGACGTCGTGCTGCAATATCTGCGCAGCTACGCCCTCGCCCACACCACCAACCGCATCGATGTCGAGCTCGGCCAGCGGCTGTTCGGCCATCTGCTGCGCCTTCCCGTCGGCTATTTCGAGACGCGCTCGGCGGGCCAGACCGTCGCCCGCGTGCGCGAACTGGAGACGATCCGTTCCTTCCTGACCGGACAGGGTCTGTTCGCGGCGCTCGATTTCGTCTTCGCCTTCGTCTTCATCGGCGTCCTGTTCCTCTACAGCACGACACTGGCGCTGATCGTCGTCGCGACCATCCCCGCCTATCTCCTGATCTCGGTCCTCATCCGGCCACTGCTGCGTGAGCGCATCCGCCAGAAATTCGACCGCGGCGCCCTCAGCCAGCAATTCCTCGTCGAGACGGTTGTCGGCATCCAGACGGTGAAGGCGGCGGCGGTCGAGCCGGTGATGCAGGCGGAATGGGAGGATCGCCTCGCCGCCTACGTGAAGACGGCCTTCCAGGCGACCATGCTCGGAACGCTCGGCCAGGATGCGATCCAGTATGTGTCCAAGGTCTCGACCGCGCTCCTCCTCTTCTTCGGCGCTCGCGCGGTGCTCGATGGCGAGATGACGATCGGCCAGCTCATCGCCTTCAACATGATCGCGCAGCAGGTGGCGCAGCCGGTGCTCCGCCTTTCGCAGCTCTTCCAGGATTTCCAGCAGGTCCAGGTCTCGGTGGAGCGTCTCGGCGACATCCTCAACGCACCGGCCGAGCGCGTGCCGGTGGCGGGGGGCACGCCGCCGCCGCTGAAGGGCCAGATCGAGTTCCGCGGCGTCAGCTTCCGCTATCGGCCGGGGCTGCCCGACGTTCTGAAGCAGGTTTCGCTCGGCATCCGGGCCGGTGAGGTCGTCGGCATCGTCGGTCCCTCCGGCTCCGGCAAGTCGACGCTGACCAAGATGGTGCAGCGCTTCTACACTCCCGACGAAGGCCAGGTGCTCATCGACGGCATGGATATCGCCCAGATCGACCCGGCCTGGCTGCGCGGGCAGATCGGCGTGGTGCTGCAGGAGAACCTGCTCTTCAACCGCTCGATCCACGACAATATCGCGCTTTCCAGCCCAGCGCTGTCGCGCGCGCAGGTCATGGTCGTCGCCCGCCTCGCCGGCGCCGACGAGTTCGTCACGCGGCTGCCGGAGGGTTACGACACGATCATCGAGGAGCGCGGCGCCAATCTCTCGGGCGGCCAGCGCCAGCGGCTCGCCATCGCCCGCGCGCTCGCCACCAACCCGCCGCTGCTGATCCTCGACGAGGCGACCAGCGCCCTCGACTATGAGAGCGAGAGGCTGATCCAGGCCAATATGCGCCAGATCGTGAAGGGCCGGACGGTGATCATCATCGCCCATCGCCTCGCGGCGGTGCGCGGCTGCAACCGCATCCTCGGCATGGTCGACGGGCGGATCGTCGAGGCCGGATCGCATGAGGAACTGCTCAAGCGGCCGAACGGTCTCTATGCGCGCCTCTGGGCGCTGCAAAGCGAGGGGGCGCCGCCGTGAACGCCCGCCCGCCCGCGCCACAGCAGGAGAAGTCGCCGGCGCGGCGGCAAGCGGCCGACCTCGAATTCCAGCCGGCCGCTCTCGAGATCCTGGAGACGCCTCCCTCCCCCGTGCGCCTCGCCTTCATCCTGGTGATCTGCGGCTTCTTCGCCGCGGCGCTGGCCTGGTCGGTGATCGGCCGCATCGACATCGTCGCCATGGCGCCCGGCCGGGTCCAGCCGACAGGTCGCGTCAAGCCGGTGCAGGCGCTGGAATCCGGACGCATCACCGAGGTGACGGTCCGCAATGGCAGCCATGTCGATGAAGGCGCCGTGCTGATCACGCTCGACCGCCGCGAGGCCGAGGCCGACGCCGCGCAGATCCGGACGGAACTCGCGGCCGCAGAGGCCGAGGCAATCCGTCGCCGCGCCGCCATCACCGCGGCGAGCCGGGACGTCCCGGAGGCCGTGCCGATCTCCTGGCCGCCGGCGACACCGGCGCCGATCCGGCTCCGCGAGCAACGGGTGCTCGATTCCGAGACGGCGGCGCTCGCCGCGACCCTCGCCTCGATCGATGCGCAGAGCATCGAGAAGGAAGCTGAACGCGCGCGGCTGGAGACGACGGTCGCCGCCCAGGAGGCGCTGATCGCGACGCAGGGCGAGCGCGTCGGCATGCGCTCCCGCCTGATGGAGAGCTCTGCCGGCTCGCGCGCCCAGCTGATCGATGCGCAGGAAGCGCAGCAATTGCAGCAGGTGACGCTGGCCGAGCAGCGGGGTCAACTCGTCGAGGCGCAGGCGGCGCTGCAGCGTCTGGAGCGCGAGCGAAGCCGCATCACCGGCGCCTTCCTCGCCGACAACGAGCAGAAGCTCGCGGACATCGAAGGACGCATCGACGAGGCGCGCGACAAGCTGGCCAAGGCGGAGGCGCGGCTCGAGCAGATGACCATCCGCGCGCCGATCGCCGGCACCGTCGCGGCATTGGCGCCGAGCGGCAGCGGCCAGGTGGTGACGACCGGCCAGGAGGTGATGCGCATCGTCCCCGACGGCTCCAGGCTGGAGCTCGAAGCCTATGTTTCCAACCGCGACATCGGCTTCGTCCACGAAGGCCAGCCTGTCGCCGTCAAGATCGACGCGTTCCCGTTCACGCGCTACGGCATTCTGGACGGCACGGTGGCCGATATCGCGCATGACGCGGTGGCGCGCAGCGAGGTCAGCCAGCAAATGGTCTCGCCGGCCAGCGCCCCGCGCTCGACGGGCCTCGGCGGCACGCAGGCCGTCGAGGATCTCGTCTTTCCGGTGATCGTGGCGCTCGACCGGCCCTCGATCGAGGTCGACGGCGTCACCGTGCCGCTCTCGCCCGGCATGTCGGCCGTCGCCGAGATCAAGACGGGCACCCGCCGCATCATCGACTATCTGCTGTCGCCGCTGGCGGAGACCGGCTCGGAGGCGCTGCGCGAGCGTTGAAGGTCAGCGCGGCAGCGTCATGTGCGCTGCACAATTCTCCATCATTCTCGCACCGTTGGGTCCGACCATCCAGTGCGGGCGACGGAGCATCACGGTGCGGCGCGATTATCACCGTTGGTATTCGCCGCGGCTCGGCCGCGACATGGAATTGCTGATCTTCGGCCATGCCGGGCAGCGGGTGCTGGTGTTTCCGACACGCGACGGCCGCTTCCATGAATATGAGGATATCGGCCTCGTCGGCAGTCTCGCCGAGCGGATCGAGGCCGGCGAACTGCAGCTTTATTGCCTCGATGGGTTCGCGGGCGAGAGCTTCTACTGCTTCTGGCGCGATCCGCCGAACCGTGTGCGCCGGCATCTCGCCTATGAGGACTATGTTCTCTCCGAGGTGCTGCCTTTCGCCGACAGCCTCAATGGCGATCCGCGCACGGTCGCGCATGGCTGCAGCCTCGGCGCCTTCAGCGCCGCCAGCTTCGCCTTCCGCAAGCCGGCGCGGTTCAGCCGCCTCGTCGCCTTTTCGGGGCGCTACGACCTGACACTCAAGGTCGAGTCCTTTGCCGATCTTCTCGACGGCCACTACGACGACGATGTCTATTTCTGCATGCCGTCGCATTTCCTGCCGCGGCTCGACTGCCCCGAGCAGCTCTCCGTGTTGCGGCGGCTCGATATCGTGCTGACCATCGGCGCCGAGGATCCCTTCCTCGACAACAACCGCGCCCTCAGCCACACCCTCGGCGGCAAGGGCGTCGGCCACCAGCTGCATGTCTGGGACCGACGGGCCCACAGCGCCCGCTCCTGGCGGCAGATGGCGCCGCTCTATCTCTGAGCCTTGCCGAAAAGACGGCGGGCCGGGCGCCTCCCCAAGCGCCCGGCCCGGCCTCCGGACCACCATCGATGCGGCCGTCCCCCGGCGCGGATAGCGGTTCGGATCGGAAGTCGTCAGGGCGTGATGGCGACCTTCAGCACGCCGTCGCGCTGATGCGAGAAGAGGTCATAGGCCGCCTCGATATCGTCGAGCTTGAAGCGATGCGTGACGAGCGGCGTCAGGTCGATACGGCCCGAGCCGACGACACTCATCAGCCGCCGCATGCGTTCCTTGCCGCCCGGGCAGAGCGACGTGACGATCTTGTTGTCGCCGAGGCCGGCCGAGAAGGCTGCGAGCGGGATCTTGAGATCGGTCGAATAGACGCCGAGGCTCGACAGCGTGCCGCCGGGACGCAGCACCTTCAGCGCCGACTCGAAGGTCGACTGCGTGCCCAGCGCCTCGATCGCGACATCGACGCCGCGCCCGTCGGTCAGCGCCATGATCTGCTCGACCGGATCGCCGGCCTTGAAGTCGACCACTTCGTCGCAGCCGAGCTTCTTCGCCACTTCAAGACGCGCCGGCACGGTGTCGACGCCGATGATGCGCGTCGCGCCCATCAGCTTGGCACCGGCGACCGCGCAAAGGCCGATCGGCCCCAACGCGAACACGGCGACGGTGTCACCGATCCGGATGCCGCCGCTTTCGGCGCCCGAGAAGCCCGTCGACATGATGTCGGGGCACATCAGCACCTGCTCGTCGGTCAGATGGTCGGGGACAGGCGAGAGATTGGCGACCGCGTCGGGGACGAGAACATATTCCGCCTGCGTGCCGTCGATCGTGTTGCCGAAGCGCCAGCCGCCCATGGCCTTGAAGCCATGCTTGGTGCCTGCGCCGTCCTGCGAGGAGCAGCCGCAGAGGCACGCATAGGAAGTGCCGCTCGGCGTGATGGCGCCGGCGATGACGCGCTGGCCCTCGCGATAGCCTGTGACGGCCGAGCCGAGCTTCTCGATGATGCCGACGGGCTCATGGCCGATCGTCAGGCCGCGCGCGACGGGATACTCGCCCTTGAGGATATGGACGTCGGTGCCGCAGATCGTCGTCGTCGTGATGCGGACCAGCGCGTCGAGCGGCCCGATCTCCGGAACCGGCTTTTCGTCGAGCACGATCCTGCCGGGCTCCACGAAAATGGCGGCTTTCATCCTGGCCATGGCACGTCTCCTCTTGCGGGGCGCCGGGAGGGGTCGGGGCGGCGCCGTTCCATCGAGCAATCCGAGCATGCCCTGCCTCCATGCATCGGGCGTTGACCTCGATCAAGGGTTGGCGCGGGATCGAAATGGCGCGCCGGGCCTTGTCGTCGGAGAGGCCGCGGGCTACGCCGAAGCCGCAGCCGAAAACCGCTGCAAGGAAGCCGCCGAGCGGAAAGCCGAACCGATGAAGCCCTTCGCCTCGCTCTACAGCCACGACTTCGTCCGCATCGCCGCGGTGGTGCCGCGCGCCCGCGTCGCCGACCCCGAGTTCGCCGCCGAGGAGACGCTGCGTCTCGCCGCGCTCGGCGAGGCCTCGGGCACGGCTCTGATGCTCTTCCCCGAACTCGGCATTTCCTCCTATTCGATCGACGATCTCGTGATGCAGGATGCGCTGCTCGACGCGGTCGAGCGCGCGCTCGGCAAGATCGCGCGCGCGTCCGAAGCGCTGCATCCCATGCTCGTCGTCGGCGCGCCGCTCCGTCACAAGGGCCGGCTCTACAACGCCGCCATCGTCATTCAACGCGGCAAGATCCTCGGGGCGGTGCCGAAGACCTATCTGCCGAACTACCGCGAATTCTACGAGCGGCGCACCTTCACCTCGGGCGCCGGACTCACGGGCGAAACCATCGAGATCGACGGCCGTTCCCTTCCGTTCGGGACCGATCTCCTCTTCCGCTCCACGGGCAGCGTGCGCTTCACCATGCATGCCGAGATCTGCGAGGATTTCTGGGTGCCGCTGCCGCCCTCGACGCACGCTGCGTTGGCAGGCGCCGAGATCCTGCTCAATCTCTCCGCCTCCAACATCACCATCGGCAAGGCCGATACGCGGCGCCTGCTCTGCGCCAGCCATTCGGCGCGCACCGCCTCGGCCTATGCCTATTCGGCGGCCGGACCCGGCGAATCGACCACCGACCTCGCCTGGGACGGCCATGCCGCGGTGTTCGAGAACGGCGCGCTGCTCGCCGAGACCGAGCGCTTTCCGACGGATGCCACCTTGGCCACGGCGGATGTCGATGTCGGGCGGCTCAGGCAGGAGCGGCTGCGCCTCAACACCTATGGCGATTGCGTCGCGCTCCATCGTGGCGACGCGCCGGCATTCCGTGCCGTCACCTTCGTCATGGACGCGCCGGAGCGGCCCATTGCGCTCGACCGGATCGTGGAACGCTTCCCGTTCGTGCCCGCCGATCCGGCCCGGCTCAGGGAAGACTGCTACGAGGCCTACAACATCCAGATCCAGGGCCTCTCCAAGCGCCTGGCAGCGACCGGGCTGAAGCATTGCGTGATCGGCGTCTCGGGCGGTCTCGATTCGACGCAGGCGCTCATCGTCGCCGTCCGCGCGATGGACCGGCTGGGGCTGCCGCGCGAGAACGTCCTCGCCTATACCCTGCCCGGTTTCGCGACCTCCGACCACACCAAGTCGAATGCCTGGGCGCTGATGCGCGCGCTCGGCGTCAGCGCGGAAGAGATCGACATTCGCCCCGCAGCGCGGCAGATGCTGGCCGATCTCGGCCACCCCTTCGCGGGCGGTGAGCCGATCTACGACGTCACCTTCGAGAATGTGCAGGCCGGCCTCCGGACGGATTACCTCTTCCGCCTCGCCAACCAGCACCGCGCGCTGGTCGTCGGCACGGGCGATCTGTCGGAGCTCGCGCTCGGCTGGTGCACGTTCGGCGTCGGCGATCACATGTCGCATTACAACGTCAACGCCTCGGTCTCGAAGACGCTGATCCAGCACTTGATCCGCTTCGTCGCGGCTTCGGGCGACGTCAGCGCCGAGACCGGCTCGATCCTCTATGCGATCCTCGCGACGGAGATTTCGCCCGAGCTGGTGCCGGCCGCCGACGGCAAGCCGATCCAGTCGACCCAGGCGATCGTCGGCCCCTACGCGCTGCAGGATTTCACGCTCTATTACCTGACGCGGTTCGGCTTCCGCCCCTCGAAGATCGCCTATCTGGCGCTCCGCGCCTGGAGCGATGCTTCGTCCGGACCCTGGCCGCAGGACATGCCCGACGCGGACCGGCGGGCCTATACCCTCGCCGAAATCCGCCACTGGATGCAGGTCTTCATCCGCCGCTTCTTCGCCAACCAGTTCAAGCGCTCGACGCTGCCGAACGGCCCGAAGATGTCGTCGGGTGGCTCGCTGTCGCCACGCGGCGACTGGCGCATGCCCTCGGACGCCGAAGCGAAGGTCTGGCTGGACGAACTGCTGGAGAATGTGCCGGAGGCCTGAGCCTCAGCCGAGTTCCGCGCGCTTCGCTTCGATGCGGTCGACGATGCGGGCGGCGATCGGCAAGGCCGAGGTCGCGGCCGGCGATGGCGCATTGCAGACATGCAGCATGCGCGCGCTTTCGAGCATCAGGAAGTCGTCGACCATGCGGCCGTCCGCCTCCACGGCCTGGGCACGCACGCCGGCCGGATAGGGCTTCAAGTCGGCGAGCTCGAGCGACGGATAGTATTTCCGGCACTGGTCGAGATAGCCGCGCCGCCAGACCGAATTCAGGAACTCCGTGGCACCGGCCCGCCAGTTGCGCTGCGCCATGCGCCAGAAGCCTGGAAAGCTCGCCATGGCGCCGAGATCGGTCAAGTCGGCCGACCACTTCGCCTCCCGTTCGCGCGAGAGCCCGAGGACCGCGTTCGGTCCGACGGTCACCGACCCGTCGATCATCAGCGTCAGGTGGATGCCGAGGAAAGGCAGCGCCGGATCCGGCACCGGATAGATGAGATGGCGGATGCGCCCCTCGTGCTTCTTGTCGAGCACGAAATACTCGCCGCGGAACGGTACGATCCGATGGGTGATCGGCAAGCCGGCGAGCTTCGCCAGCCGGTCGGACTGGAGGCCGGCACAGGCGACCAGCATGCGCGCGGAAATTGTCGTGCGGTCGGTATCGACCTCGATGCCGGTCGATGTCTCTCGAATGGCGGTGACGGGCGAGGAAAGCCGGATCTCGCCGCCGCCTGCCTTGATGCGCTCGCCGAAGGCCGCGGCGACGCGCTTGTAGTCGACGATCGCCGAGGCCGGCACATGCAGCGCGCCGAGCCCCTCGATCTCCGGCTCGGCCTCCGCCAGCCCGGCCCGGTCGAGTCGCGTCAGCTCGATGCCGTTGCGCCGCGCGCGCTCCTCGAGGGCGCCCATGCGTTCCAGCTCAGCCTGGCTGGTCGCGACGATCAGCTTGCCGCAGGTGCGGAACGGTATGTCGTTGTCGCGGCAGAAAGCCTTGGTCGCCGCGGCGCCGGCGCGGCAGAGCTCGGCCTTGAGACTGCCGGGCGCATAATAGACGCCGGCATGGATGACGCCGCTGTTGTGGCCGGTCTGGTGGGCGGCGAGACGGCTTTCCTTTTCGAGCAAAACCAAGGACGCGCCGGGGCGACGCTCCAGAAGCTGCATCGCCGTCGCCAGGCCGACGATTCCCCCGCCGATGACGCAATAGTCGTAGGTCACGCTCACTCCGATCCCGAAATCCGCCGGCGCCAGTGTTTCACCACGGGCGGCCGGCGGAAAGGGTGAAGATCGTCGGGGGGTCGGACAGGCCTCAGCCGCCGAGCGCCGCGAACTGCGCGTCGCTGAGGCGGAGGCTGGCCGCCGCGACATTCTGCTCCAGATGGGCGACTTTCGACGTACCGGGGATCGGCAGCATCACCGGGCTGCGCTTCAGCGCCCAGGCGAGGGCCACCTGAGAGGGCGTGGCGCCGAGTTCGCGGGCGACCGTATCGACGGCCGAGCCCGCGCGCGCCAGCGCGCCATTGCCCAGCGGCGACCAAGGGATGAAACCGATCTTCTCGCGCTCGCAATGGTCCAGCACCGCCTCGCTGCCGCGATCGGTCGGGTTGTAGCGGTTCTGAACGGTCGCGACGGGGAAGACGGCGCTCGCCGCCTTGATCTCGTCGACCGAGACCTCGCTGAGGCCGGCATGGCGGATCAGCCCCTCGTCGATCATCCGCCGGATGACGCCGAACTGCTCGTCGCGCGGCACCTTCGGATCGATGCGATGCAGCTGCCAGAGGTCGATCCGCTCGACACCGAGCTTCTTCAGGCTGCGCTTCGTCTCCTCCAGCAGGCGATCCGGCCGGCCGTTCATGACCCAATTGTCGGGGCCGGGCCGCTCGAGGCCGGCCTTGGTGGCGATCAGGAGGCCCGAATAGGGATAGAGCGCCTCCTTCAGCAATTCCTCGGACACGTCGGGACCGTAGGAATTCGCCGTGTCGATGAAATTGACGCCGAGCTCGGGCAGCCGCTTCAGCGTGCGCAGCGCCTCGGCGCGATCGGCGGGCGGCCCCCAGATGCCCTGGCCGGTGACGCGCATCGCGCCGAAGCCGAGGCGATGGACCTCGATATCGCCGCCGACGGCGAAGGTGCCGGAAGCGGCGGCATTGGGTGTATCGGTCATGGAAGGCTCCGCGAGGGGAAGGGTTTGCGGCGGACCATCGGCCACGTCGCTCGCCCCAAGGAGCTAGGACCGCGGCATGCCCGCTGCAAGCCTGACCGCGCTCAAAGCGCCGAGAGAGCCGCCGCGGCGCCGTCGCGCCGGATCGCCGCCAGCGCGCGCGCCGTCGCATCGACGAGCCCGTCGCGATGGCCGCTGCCGGCAGCCAGCCCCGCTGCCTCGAAGACGGCCGCAACCGTCTCCTTCTCCGGGCCAGCCGCGGCGAAGATCGGCGCCAATATGCCATCGAGCGGATCGGTGAAGGCGGGCGGCGTTCCGCGCGCTTCGAGCGCGGTGATCCAGGCGGCGAGCACGAAGGCCGAGCGGTCGATCGGAAGACCGCGCTCCATCCGCTCCAGCGTCGCCGCGACGATCCGCTGCGGCAGCTTCTGCGAGCCGTCATTGGCGATCTGCGCCGTCCGATGGCGCAGCGCCGTGTTCGCATAGCGCTCGGCGAGACGCGCGATGTAGTCCGCAGTATCGAGCCCGACCCCGGCCGGCAGGGTCACGATGAAATCCTGCCAAAGCGCCTCGACGAAGCGGCGGATGGCGGGATCGGCGAAGGCTTCGGCGACGGTCTCGCGGCCGAGCAGCTGCCCAAGATAGGCGATCGAAGAATGCGTGCCGTTGAGCAGACGGAGCTTCATCTCCTCATAGGGCGTGACGTCGGCGACCATGGTGACGCCGAACCGCTCCCAGTCCGGCCGCCCGGCCGGGAATTGATCCTCGACCACCCATTGCATGAAGGGCTCGGTCATCACCGGCCAGGCATCGTCCATGCCGCACGTCGCGGCGACGCGGGCGCGATCGGCGTCGGTCGTCGCGGGGACGATCCGATCGACCATGCTGGACGGGAACGCCACCTCCTCCTCGACGAAGCGACCGAGATCGGCAGCGCGCAGCCTCGCAAAGGCGGCGATCACGCGGCGCGTCGTCCGGCCGTTGTTCGGGAGGTTGTCGCAGGAGAGCACCGTGAATGGCGCGACGCCGGCCGCACGCCGCCGGGCGAGCGCCTCGACGATGAAGCCGTGCAGCGTGCGCGGATGGGCCGGGTCCGCGAGGTCGGCGACGATCTCGGGATGAGCGGCATCGAGGTCGCCATCCGCGTTGCGCAGATAGGCCTTCTCTGTGACGGTCAAGGTCACGATGCGGACGGCCGGATCGGCCATCGCGGCGAGCAGCGCCCCCGGGTCCTCGGGCGCGACGAGAAGGCGGGTGATCGAACCGATGACGTCGAGCCGCTCCGTCTCGCCGGAGCGGATAGCGAGGGTGTAGAGCCCGTCCTGCGGCGCCAGCGCGTCGCGCGTATCGCCCCGGCGCAGAGAGGCGCCAAGGATCGCCCAGCCGCTCTCGCCGGCAGCGAGGCATTCCTCCACATAGGCGGCCTGATGGGCGCGATGGAAGGCGCCGACGCCAAGATGCACGATGCCGTGCGTCGTGGCGGCCCGATCATAGGCCGGCTGCCGCACCGTCGCCGGCAGTTCTGCGCGTGTCTGTTCCGAAAGCCGCATCGTCCTCTCCTCCGCCTCGGCGGCCTCCATAGCCGAGCGCCGGACGCCGGCCAAGCGGGGCGGACTCAAGACGCCGGATGCAGCAGGAAATCGTCGCGCGCCGTTCTCACGGTCTCCGTGATGAAATCGGCAACGGATGTTACCCGCCGCACGCCCTGCGTATCGGGATGCGTCGTCAGCCAGTAGCTGCGTTCGGCGGCGAGCTCCGGCAGCAGGCGGACCAGCCCGTCATGGCGGGCGGCGGCATAGTCGTGCAGAAAGCCGATGCCGACGCCGGCGCGCACCGCCTCGACCTGCGCGACGACGCTGCCGCATTCGTAGTGGCGCGTGCTGGCCCGGGCGAGACGCGCCTGATAGTCGAGCGCGCGGCTATAGGCGAGATCCTCGATCTGCGTCACGAGCAGCCGGCCGTCGAGATCGGCCTCCGTCCGCACCGGCCCCGTGCGCGCCAGATAGTCTTCCGAGGCATAGACGCCGAGGCTATAGTCGGTGAGCTTGCGCACCATCAGCCGCCCGCTCGCCGGCCGGTCCAGCGTGATGACGATGTCGGCTTCGCGCCGCGACAGCGAGAAGGTGCGCGGCAGCGGTACGAGCTGGATCACGAGATCGGCATGCTCGGCGGCGAGACGGCCGAGCGCGGGGGCGAGGAAGTAGTTGCCGAGCCCGTCAGGCGCGCCGACGCGGACGGTCCCCGAGATGCCCGTCTCCGCGCCGCCGAGTTCCGCCTCCACCCGCAGGAACTCGGATTCGGCGCGCTCCGCCGCCACCATGAGCTGCTCGCCAGCCGGCGTCAGCACGCAGCCTGTGGTGCGGCGCTCGACGAGCCGGGCCCTCGCCTCGTCTTCCAGAGCCGTCAGCTGGCGCGAGACCGTTGCGTGATTGAGACCGAGGGCGCGGGCGGCGCCGAGAATCTGCCCGGTACGGGCGACGGCGAGGAAGATGCGGATACGGTCCCAGTCCATCGGGCGACTTTAATTTCCGCACAACGGAGCTGCAAGGCTGATCGTTGCTGTGCATCGAGTGATGCGGCATCTGCTTTCTGCCATTCTGGGCAGGACGCGGGAGAGACGATGATGACCAGCACCTCGACGATCGACCATTTCATCGGCGGACAGCGTTCGCCCGGCGCCTCAGGGGCGACGCAGCCGGTGTTCAATCCGGCGACCGGCGAGGCGATCCGTGCCGTGCGGCTCGGCGGCGCGGCCGAGGTGAAGGCCGCGGTCGCGGCGGCGAAGGCCGCGGCGCCTGGCTGGGCCGGCACGACCCCGCTCCGCCGCGCGCGTATCCTCAACCGCTTCCTGCACCTCCTCGAGGAGCGTATCGATACGCTCGCCGCCGTCATCACCGAGGAGCACGGCAAGGTCCTGTCCGATGCCAAGGGCGAGATCCAGCGCGGCATGGAGGTGGTCGAGTTCGCGACCGCGGCGCCTCAGCTTCTGAAGGGCGAGGTGACGGAGAATGTCGGCACCCGCGTCGACAGCCACTCGCTGCGCCAGCCGCTCGGCATCGTCGCCGGCATCACGCCGTTCAACTTCCCGGCCATGGTGCCGATGTGGATGTTCCCCGTCGCGCTGGCGGCCGGCAACTGCTTCATCCTGAAGCCGTCCGAGCGCGATCCTTCGGCTTCGCTGCTCCTCGCCGACTGGCTCAAGGAAGCCGGCCTGCCCGACGGCGTGTTCAACGTCGTGCATGGCGGCAAGGACGCGGTCGACGCGATCCTGACCGATCCCGACATTTCCGCCGTCAGCTTCGTCGGCTCGACGCCGATCGCGCGGTACATCTACGAGACCGCCGCCAGGTACGGAAAGCGCTGCCAGGCGCTGGGCGGCGCCAAGAACCACATGATCATCATGCCCGACGCCGATCTCGACCAGGCGGTCGACGCGCTGATGGGCGCCGCCTATGGCTCGGCCGGCGAGCGCTGCATGGCGATCTCGGTCGCCGTTCCCGTCGGCGAGAAGACGGCCGAGGCGCTGATCGCAAGGCTCGAGCCGAAGATCCGCGCGTTGAAGGTCGGCCCCGGCACTGATCCCGAGGCCGAGATGGGGCCGCTGGTCACGAAGCAGCATCTCGACAAGGTGCGTGGCTATATCGATGCCGGCGTCGCCGAGGGCGCCAGGCTCGTGGTCGATGGGCGCGGCCTGCAGCTCCAGGGCTACGAGAACGGCTTCTTCGTCGGCGGCACGCTGTTCGACCATGTCACCACCGACATGACCATCTACAAGGAAGAGATCTTCGGCCCGGTCCTCGCCGTTGCCCGCGCGCCGGACTATGCGACCGCCGCCCGGATGATCAACGAACACCCCTTCGGCAACGGCACCGCCATCTTCACCCGCGACGGCGACGCGGCGCGCGAATTCGCGCATCAGATCCAGGTCGGCATGGTCGGCATCAATGTGCCGATCCCGGTGCCGATGGCCTTCCACTCCTTCGGCGGCTGGAAGCAGTCGCTGTTCGGCGACCATCACATGCATGGCCCGGAAGGGATCCGCTTCTACACGAAGCTGAAGACCATCACGACGCGCTGGCCGACCGGCATCCGCGCGGGCGCCGACTTCGTGATGCCCACGATGGGCTGAGGCCCTCGCCGATTGGATTTGCCATCGGCCTGTTCCCGACTAAGCTTGGGCCATTGGGAGGCGACCGGACGAAGAGCCGGCGCCTTCCGGGGAACAGGGAGCAGCAACCGTGAAATCCATTCTCCACACGACCGTCGCGCTCGCGGCAATGGCCGCGTTCTGCGGCCAGGCCTTCGCGCAGGCGGCCAGCGTCGGCCCGGGCGAAGGCGCCGTGAGCATCGTCGCCTGGCCGGGCTATATCGAGCGCGGCGAGACCGACAAGGCCTATGACTGGGTCAGCGATTTCGAGAAGACGACCGGCTGCAAGGTCTCGGTGAAGACGGCCGCCACCTCGGACGAGATGGTGACCCTGATGAATCAGGGCGGTTTCGATCTCGTCACCGCGTCGGGCGACGCCTCGCTCCGCCTCGTCGCCGGCAAGAAGGTGGTGCCGATCGATACGGCCAAGATCCCGTCCTGGTCGACCCTCGACGATCGCCTCAAGGACGGCGCCTGGTTCACGGTCGACGGCCAGCATTACGGCACGCCCTATCAGTGGGGCCCGAACGTGCTGATGTACAACACCAATGTCTTCAAGGAAGCGCCGAAGAGCTGGAACATCGTCTTCGAGAAGCAGGATTTCCCTGACGGCAAGCCGAATGCCGGCCGCGTCCAGGCCTATGACGGGCCGATCTACATTGCCGACGCCGCCACCTATCTCATGTCCAAGAAGCCCGAACTCGGCATCAAGGACCCGTATGAGCTCAACGAGGAGCAGTATGCGGCGGTGCTCGAACTGCTGAAGGGCCAGCGCCAGCTTGTCGGCCGCTACTGGCACGATGCGGCGGTGCAGGTCGACGACTTCAAGACCGAGGGCGTCGTCGCCTCCTCGTCCTGGCCGTTCCAGGTCAACACGCTGCAGGCCGACAAGCAGCCGATCGCCTCGACCGTTCCCGACGAAGGCGCCACCGGCTGGGCCGACACGACCATGCTCGCCGCCAATGCCGAGCATCCGAACTGCGCCTATCTCTGGATGGAGCATTCGCTGTCGCCGAAGGTGCAGGGCGACGTCGCCGCCTGGTTCGGATCGGTGCCGGTCGTTCCCGCGGCCTGCAAGGGCAACGAGCTGCTCGGCGACGGCGGCTGCGCGACCAATGGCTTCGACAATTTCTCGAAGATCCATTTCTGGAAGACGCCGGTCGCGAAATGCGCAAGCCAGGGCACCTGCGTCCCCTATTCGCGCTGGGTCACCGACTACATCGCCGTGATGGGCGGCTGATCGCCTTGATCACACCAGTCGCCAACGTCATGCCCGGGCTCGTCCCGGGCATCCACGTCTTGCTCGTTGAATATGACCGCGGAAGCAAGGAAGTCGTGGATGGCCGGGACGAGCCCGGCCATGACGGCGTTGCATCGTGGATGACGAAATGACCGCCGCCGTCTCGCTTCGCGGCGTCTCGCGCCATTTCGGCAGCGTGAAGGCGCTCGATGCCGTCGATCTCGAGATCGCGGAGGGCGAGTTCTTCGCGATGCTCGGGCCGTCCGGCTCGGGCAAGACGACGTGCCTTCGCCTCATCGCCGGCTTCGAGCAGCCGACCGCCGGCCATATCGAGATCTTCGGCGAGCGCGTCGAGGGCGTGCCGCCCTATCGCCGCAACGTCAACACCGTCTTCCAGGATTATGCGCTCTTCCCGCATATGAACGTCCTCGAAAACGTCGCCTATTCGCTCATGCTGAAGAAGGTGCCGAAGGCGGAGCGGAGCCGGACCGCCGAGACGGCGCTGGAGATGGTGAAGCTCGGCGGCTATGGCGGGCGGCGGCCGGGACAGCTTTCCGGCGGCCAGCGCCAGCGCGTGGCGCTCGCTCGGGCGATCGTCAACAATCCGCGCGTGCTGTTGCTCGACGAGCCGCTCGGCGCCCTCGATCTCAAGCTGCGCGAGAGCATGCAGGAGGAATTGAAGAGCCTGCAGAAGCGGCTCGGCATCACCTTCATCTTCGTGACGCATGACCAGGGCGAGGCGCTCTCGATGGCCGATCGCGTGGCCGTGTTCAGCGATGGGCGCATCCGCCAGGTCGGCACGCCGGAGGCGATCTACCGCGCGCCGAACTCGCCCTTCGTCGCCGATTTCGTCGGCTCGTCCAATGTCCTGCCGCCCGAACTCGTCGAAAGGCTCACCGGCGAGCGGCGCTGGGCGAGCCTTCGGCCCGAAGCGATCCGGCTCGGGAATGGCGAGGGCCTCGGCGGAACGGTGGTTGCGCGCAGCTATCTCGGCCCGGTGACGCGGCTGGCGATCGAGGCGGCGGGCCTTCGCCTCCACGCCGCCCTCCCCTCGACTTCCGCCCTGCCGGCCGAAGGCGAACAGGTAACGATACTGTTCGATCGCGACGCACTGCATCTCATGGAGAGCGACGCGTGAGCGCCTCAGCGGAGCCCGCCGCCGCTCCCGCCGGCAGCCGGCTCGGCGACGTGTTCTGGCGGCGGCCGGGTCTCCTCGTGCTCGTGATGCTGACGCCGCCACTGCTGTGGCTCGGCATCGTCTATGTCGGCTCGCTGCTGACGCTTCTCCTGCAGAGCTTCTATTCGCTCGACGACTTCTCCGGCCTCGTGGTGCCGGAATTCACGCTCTCGACCTATGCGCAGCTGCTGACGCCGGCCAATTTCGACATCATCCGGCGCACCGTGGTCATGGCCGCGCTGGTGACTGTCGCAGACGCGATCATCGCCTTCCCGATCGCCTATATGGCGGCGCGCTATGCGCGGGGGCACTGGAAGGCCCTGTTCTATCTCGCGGTCATGCTGCCGCTCTGGTCGAGCTATCTCGTCAAGGTCTATGCGTGGAAGCTGATCCTCGCCAAGGAGGGCATCCTCAACTGGCTGTTCGAGACGCTGCACCTGACGCCGCTGCTCGATTTCGTGCTCGCCTTTCCCGGCATCGGCGGCAACTCGCTGTCGGTGAGCTCGCTCGGCACCTTCCTCGTCTTCGTCTATGTCTGGCTTCCCTACATGATCCTGCCGACCCAGGCGGCGCTGGAGCGCGTGCCGGCCAATCTCGTCGATGCCAGCTCCGATCTCGGCGGTCGCCCGTCGGCGACGTTCCGCCATGTGATCCTGCCGCTGGCCTTCCCCGGCATTGTCGCGGGCTCGATCTTCACCTTCTCGCTGACGCTCGGGGACTACATCATCCCGCAGATCGTCGGCACGTCGCGGCTCTTCATCGGCCAGGCCGTCTATGCGCAGCAGGGCACCGCCGGCAATATCCCGCTCGCCGCCGCCTTCACCGTCGTGCCGGTCGTCATCATGGGCATCTATCTCACCATCGCCAAACGGCTCGGAGCCTTCGATGCGCTCTGAGGACGGCCGCGCCCCGCTCTTCCTGCGCCTCGCCGCGGCGGGCGGGCTCGTCTACCTGCTGGCGCCGCTCCTCATCATCTTCGTCTATGCCTTCACGACCGAAGAGCGCAGCTTTGTCTGGCCGCCGCCGGGGCTGACGCTGAAATGGTTCGCCGTCGCCTGGAACAGGCCCGACGTGACGGCGGCGCTGGTGCTGTCGCTGCAGGTCGCGGCGGTCGCGACCGTCATCGCCATGGTGCTCAGCACGCTCTGCGCCGCCGCGGTGAGCCGCAGCCGCTTCTTCGGCCGCGAGACGATCTCGCTGCTCGTCATCCTGCCGATCGCGCTGCCGGGCATCATCACCGGCATCGCGCTGCGCTCCGCCTTCGCGACCTTCGAGATCCCGTTCTCGTTCTGGACGATCGTGCTCGGCCACGCGACCTTCTGCATCGTCGTCGTCTACAACAACGCGGTTGCCCGCTTCCGCCGTACCTCGCAATCGCTCGTCGAGGCATCGATGGATCTCGGCGCGGACGGCTTCCAGACCTTCCGCCACGTGATCCTGCCCAACATCGCGACGGCGCTGCTCGCCGGCGGCATGCTGGCCTTCGCGCTCTCCTTCGACGAGGTGATCGTCACCACCTTCACGGCAGGGCAGCAGCAGACGCTGCCGCTCTGGATGCTGGAGGAGCTGATCCGGCCGCGGCAGCGGCCCGTCACCAATGTCGTGGCGCTGTTCGTGGTCGCGGCGACGTTCCTGCCTATCCTCGCGGCCTTCTATCTCACGCGTGACGGCGATCAGGTCGCCGGCGCCGGCAAATAGCATCGGAGACAATCATGCAGACCAGCATGCTGATCGGATCACGCTTCGAGGACGGCAACGGCGCCGAGGAGGCCATCCTCAACCCCCGCACCGGCGGCACGATCGTCACCATTCCCGAGGCGACGAGCGAGCAGGTCGACGCGGCCGTCGCGGCGGCGCGGGCGGCTTTCCCGTCCTGGTCGCGCACGACGCCGGCGCAGCGCTCCGCCTATCTCCTCAAGATCGCCGACGCGATCGAGCATGACGCGCTCGCCTTCGCGACGCTCGAGGCCGAGAACTGCGGCAAGCCGATCAATGCCATGCTGAACGACGAGATTCCGGCGATCGTCGACTGCTACCGCTTCTTCGCGGGTGCGGCGCGTACGCTCTCGGGCCAGGTCGCCGGCGAATATCTGCCGGGCCATACCTCGATGATCCGCCGCGATGCGGTCGGCGTCGTCGGCTCGATCGCGCCGTGGAACTATCCGATGATGATGATGGCCTGGAAACTGGCCCCGGCGCTCGCCGGTGGCAACACGGTCGTCTTCAAGCCCTCTGAACAGACCCCGCTGACCGCGCTGCGCTTTGCCGAGACGCTGGCCGCGATCCTCCCCGAAGGCGTCGTCAACATTATCTTCGGCCGCGGCGCCAGCGTTGGCGACCTGCTCATCAATCATCCGGGCATCGACATGGTCTCGGTGACCGGCGCGATAACGACCGGGCAGAAGGTCATCCAGGCCGCGGCCGGCACCGTGAAGCGCACCCATCTCGAACTCGGCGGCAAAGCGCCGGTCATCGTCTTCGACGACGCCGACATCGACGCCGTCGTGAACGGGCTCCGCGCCTTCGGCTATTACAATGCCGGGCAGGACTGCACCGCCGCCTGCCGCATCTATGCCGCGCCGAAGATCCACGACCGCCTCGTCGCCGACCTCGCCTCGGCAGCATCCTCGCTGGTCTTCAACGATGCCGACGACACGAAGAACGAGCTCGGGCCGCTGATCTCGGCCCGCCAGCGCGACCGCGTCGCCGGCTTCGTCGACCGCGCCAAGGCCGAGAAGCACATCGAGGTCGCGACCGGCGGCAACATGGTCGGCGGCGGCGGCTTCTATTTCGAGCCGACCGTGATCGCCGGCGCGCTGCAGAGCGACGAGATCGTGCGGCGCGAAGTGTTCGGCCCCGTCGTCTCGGTGACCCGCTTCACCGATACCGACGAGGCGATCGCCTGGGCCAATGACAGCGACTATGGCCTCGCCTCCTCCGTCTGGACCAAGGATGTCGGCCGCGCCATGAAGGTCGCCGCTGAGCTGCGCTATGGCTGCACCTGGGTGAACACGCATTTCATGCTCACCAGCGAGATGCCGCATGGCGGCCTCAAGCAGTCCGGCTACGGCAAGGACCTCTCGGCATATGCGCTGGAGGACTACACCGTCGTGCGCCATGTGATGGTGGCGCATGGCTGAGGCTCAGTTGAACACCACAAGGCAGGCGCCGCCGATGAGAGCCGCATAGGTGGCCAGCATGCCGGCGCTGCGGAGCGGCAGCAGCCCGGTCAGCATCCCGGCGGCATGAAGCGTTCGGCCGCCGGCGAGCAGCAACGCGACGATCCAGAGCCCCGCCGCGCCTGCGCCGCGATATTCTGCGATGCCGATCAGGATCAGCACCATCGGCGTGTATTCGGTGAAATTGCCCTGCGCGCGGATGCGGCGCAGCAGATCTTCGCTCTCGCCGAAGCCGACGGTGACGCCGGTCTTCATCCGGCCGAGGCTGACATAGAAGCTGAGCGCGAGGAGCAGAAGCGCTGAGTAGACGGCAACGGCGCCGGTGATCGGCAGCATGATTTTCCCTCTCCGGGTCGAACGATCGCGACGGCGGCGATCTTCGGGCGATGGCGCAGGCCTGTCGATCCCCGATCCATTGCGTCTTCGTCCCGGCCACGGATCCCTCTTGCGCGGCCTCCTTCCGCCATGGATGATTGAATCGATTTAGCGTCACCCCCCGGCGCAACTGTGAGGATCATTCCATGGCATCGCTCGAAAACACCGTCGCCGTCGTCACCGGCGCGGGCCGCGGCATCGGCCGCGAGATCGCCCTCCATCAGGCCGCCGCCGGCGCCAGGGTCGGGCTTCTCGCCCGCACGGCGCGCGAGATCGAGGAGACGGCGGCGCTGATCGCGGCCAAGGGCGGCACGGCACTCGCCCTTCCGGTCGATCTCGTCGACCGCGCCGCGGTCGAGACCGTTCTGGCGCGGATCGCCGAAGAATTCGGGCCGGTAGATACGCTCGTCAACAATCACGGCTCGTTCCGCGCCTTCGGCCCGATCTGGGACTGCGATCCGGAGACGTGGTGGTCGGATGTCGAGATCAATCTGCGCGGCACGTTCCACACCTGCCGCGTCGTGGCGCCCGCGATGCTGAAGCGCGGCCGCGGCCGCATCGTCAATCTCGTCGGCGGCGGCACGGGCAACAGCTTCCCGCATGGCTCCGGCTATGCATCGAGCAAGGCGGCGATCATGCGCTTCACCGAGTGCCTGAACGACACGACCATCGAAGGCGGCGTGCGCGCCTTCGCGGTCGATCCGGGCCTCGTGCGGACCTCGATGACGGAATTGCAGCTGAACTCGCCCGAGGGTCAGGCCTGGCTTCCCGGCATCCAGCAGCTCTTCGACGAGGGCATCAATGTTCCGCCGACCCGCGCCGCGACGCTGATCGCCGAGATCGCCGCCGGCCGCTTCGATCCGCTGGCCGGGCGGCTGCTGCGCGGCGTCGACGACCGCGACCAGCTCGAGGCGGAGATGCACGCGCTCGCCGCCGAGGACGGCCGTGCGCTGCGCTTCACGGGCGTCGAGCAGCGGAAGCTCTGAGCGCAATCGCCCGGCGCTTGATGCGGGTCAAGAGCCGCCGAAGCAACTCCGTGCATGCTCATCCCGTGCAATCATGGGAGGAGCCCGATGTTCAAGCATATCCTGGTGCCCACCGACGGATCGCCTCTGGCGACGATCGCCCTCGACAATGCGATCGCGCTGGCGAGCGGGATCGGCTCGCGGCTCACGGTTCTCTACGTTGTGGAGCCGTTCCACACCTTCTCGCTCGATCCGGACCAGCTCGGCGAGACCCAGAAGAGCTACGAGGCGCATTCGATCGAATGGGCGGACAACATTCTCGGCCATGCCGCCGGCAAGGCGCGGGCGGCGTCGGTCGCCTGCGAGACGCTGCGCGTCGTCGCCGACGAGCCCTATCGCGCCATCATCGAGACGGCGATGGACCGCGGCGTCGACCTGATCGCGATGGCCTCGCATGGCCGGCGCGGACTCGACGCCGTGCTGCTCGGCAGCCAAACGCAGAAGGTGCTGACCCATTCCGGAATTCCGGTGCTCGTCTATCGCTGACCGTGGGTGGCCGCCTATCGCGCCAGCACGACATGCATCGCGAGCGGCGTCGTGTCGTGCTTCACGACACGGTAGCCGAGGCCGGGCAGATCGATGCCGGCGAACATCGCCTCGCCGCGGCCGAGCAGGACGGGCGAGACCGCGTAATGCAGTTCGTCGATCAGCCCGGCTTCGAGATATTGGCGGACCGTGCTGACGCCGCCGCCGATCTTCACGTCGAGATCGCCGGCCGCCTCTTGCGCGCGCTCCAGCGCCTCATGGATGCCGCCGGTGACGAAATAGAAGGTGGTGCCGCCCTCCATAACGATCGGTTCGCGCGCATGATGGGTCAGGATGAAGGTCGGCGCGTGATAGGGCGGATTGGTCCCCCACCAGCCCTTCCAGTCCTCGTCCGGCCATTCGCCGCGGATCGGGCCGAACATGTTGCGGCCGAGGATGAAAGCGCCGAAGCCGGACATCGAGCGGTCGGCATAGTCGGCATCGATGCCCGGCGTGCCGCCCTCCTTGCCGATCATGGCGCGGAAGAACGGCGTATCGAAAAACCAGCGATGCAGATCGCGGCCGCCCTTGCCGAGCGGATCGTCGAGGCTCTGCTCCGGCCCCGCGCCATAGCCGTCGATCGACAACGAAAAAGCGCCGACGCGAACCTTGCCCATGCTCGTCTCCTCCCGTTCAACCGATTGCATATTGCAACTGGTTGTCTTGTGTCATAACCGATCCTATTTTGCAACCGGTTTCGCCGGAGGATGATCATGGAAATCGAGCGCCGCTCGGGATGCCCGATCAATCTCGCGATGGAGGTGCTCGGCGACCGCTGGAGCCTCGTCATCATCCGCGACATGATGTTCGGCAATCGCCGCCACTTCCGCGACCTGCTCAACCGGTCCGACGAGGGCATCGCCTCCAACATCCTGGCGGCGCGGTTGAAGCGCCTCGTGGCGCTCGGCCTCATCGACCGGCAGGACGATCCGAGCCATAGCCAGAAGGCGATCTACAGCCTCACCGAAGTCGCCATCGAACTCGTTCCCGTCGTCGCCGCGCTGGGCGCCTGGGGACGGCGGCATCTGCCGGTCAGCGAGGATTTGAGCATCCGCGCCGAACTGCTGGAAAAGGGCGGGCCGCCGATGTGGGAGGCCTTCATGGAGGATCTCCGGCTGATCCATGTCGAGGATCCGATCCGCGGCGCCAATGGCGAGATCCGGTCGGAGGTGCTGGCAGAACTGACGGCCGCCTTCCTCGAGACCCGGGCGCGGATGGAGGCGGGCCAAAGCGGCTGATGCCCGCGCAAGCGGCAGCGGATGGCGCAGCATGCCGCTTGACGGTCTCCCGCCGCCTCGCGAGACTTTCCGCCCCGCATCGGCGCCGCGCGCGCCTTCTCCCCAAGGACCGCCCTCCCCCATGGCCAGGAAGCTCATTCTCGACGTCGATACCGGAACGGACGACGCCATCGCGATCATGCTCGCCGCGCTGCATCCGGCGCTCGAGCTCGTCGGCTGCACGACGGTGAACGGCAATACGGCGGTCGAGAACTGTACCGACAACACGTTGCGCGTGATCGAGCATATCGGCCGGCCGGACATCCCGGTGCATCAGGGCATGACGCGGCCGCTGGTGCGCAAGACCTTCCCGACGCCGCGCAGGGAAGGCGACCAGAGCAGCCGCATCCATGGGCCGCATCTGCCGCTGCCCGAGACCTCGCTGAAGGCGCGGTCGACCGGGGCGGTCGAGTATCTGATCGAGACCTACCGCGCCGCCACCGACGAGATCGCGCTCGTTCCCGTCGGCCCGCTCAGCAATATCGCCGCGGCGCTGGCGCTCGACCCCGGCTTCGCCGACCGCGTGCCGGAACTGGTGATCATGGGCGGCTCGCATGGCTGGGGCAATGTCACGGCAGCCGCGGAGTTCAACATCTGGGCCGATCCAGAAGCGGCGGCGATGGTGTTCCAGGCCGGCTTCCGCAAGGTGACGCTGGTGCCGCTCGACGCGACCTACCAGGCGTCGCTCGCCCATGCCGACAGCGCCGCCTTCGAGGCGCTCGGCACGCCGGCCGGCCATGCCGCCTCGCTCTTCGTCGAGCACCGCATCGCGGCCTATGACGCTGTCCAGCCGTTGCCGGGCGGCGGCCACGCGCCGATCCATGACGCGCTCGCCGTCGCCTCGCTGATCCGGCCGGAGGTGATCACGACCAGCTTCCTGCATGTCGATGTCGAGACCGCCGGCACGCTAACCGTGGGGCGCACCGTCATCGACACGCAGGTGCGCACGGAGGCCTTCAAGAGGAAGGCGCCGAACTGCCATGTGGCCTTCGGCGCCGACCGGGCGCTCTTCCGCTCGCTGCTGACCGAGGCCTTCGCGCGAACGGCATAGTCCGCCGGGCGTCAGACGGTATCGTCGCCGCCGCCGAAGAAGCCGTCGAAGAAGCCGCCGCCGTCATCGGCGGGGCCCATGTCGGCGTCGGCGACCGACTGGCTGTCGTCGTTGACGGTGACATCCTCGTTGACGGTGGTGTTCTCCTCGACGATCCGCTCGCCGCCACCGAGGCCGCCGAAGCCGCCGCCGAACATCGAGCCGATGGCGTTGCCGAGCAGCATGCCGCCGGCGACGCCCATCGCCGTCTGGGCCGCGCCGGCGAGGAAGCCGCCGCCGCCGAAGCGCGAGCCCTGCGCGGCCGCGTTCTGCGACCAGGGACCGGCTGGCGGCGCAGCTGCCGGCTGCTGGCCCCAGGGCCCGCCCTGCTGGGCCGGCTGCGGCGCCGCCTGGCTGCCCGCGCCGAAGCCCGAGGGATAGAGGCTGCCCGGCTGGTCGCGCGAGGAGAGCTTGGCTTCGAGATCGGCGATGCGCCGCTCGGCCTCCTTCAGCGCATAGTCCTGCATGACGATGGTCTGCGCCATGAAATAGGGCGCGCCGGGCTGGCGGCCGACATGGTCGCGGATAAAGGCTTCGGCCTCGGCATCGCGCGGCGGCGAGCGCCGCTCGGTCTCCGCGAGCCGACCGAACAGCTGATCGATCGCGGCGCGGTCCTCGTTGCTCATGCTCATCAGGTCGTCTCCCGTTCGACGCCCCACACGGGGCGCGATGGGTCAGATGGAGAGCGAAAATGGCGGTGTCGAGGACCGAGCGAGACAAATCGGCATGGGATCGGCGGACGGGAATCGAGCAGGCCCGCTGCTCGCATCAGGCGACCTGAGCGCGTTTGCCGAACTCCTTCATGCCGCAGCTCTCGCGGATCACGAGTTGCGGCGTGAGCAGGCGCATGCCGAAGGTGCGCGTGATCTGCCCCTCGACGAGACCGATGAGATGCCGCGTCGCCAGCGTGCCGAGTTCCTCGGTCGGCTGGCTCATCGTGGTGAGGCGCGGCGTCGAATAGAGGCCTTCCTGGATATTGTCATAGCCGATCACGGCCATGTCGCGCGGGATCTGCATGCCGCAATCGGTGGCGGCGCGGATGACGCTGATGCCGGCGAGATCGAAGGTCGCGAAGAGCGCGGTCGGGCGGTCCTCGTCGGCGAGGATCAGCTTGGCGAGTTCATAGGTCGAGGCACGGTCGAAGTCGGCGGCATGATAGAGCTTCGGCTCGAGCCCCGCCTCGCCCATCGCCTGGAGATAGCCCTTGGCGCGCTCGCTCGGCATCTTCGCCGGTCCGCAGAGCGCCGCGATGCGCCGGTGGCCGAGATCGAGAAGGTGCCGCGTCGCCGTCATGGCGCCGGCGACGCCGTCGGTCGCGATCAGATAGGCGTTGGGCGCGTAATTGATGCGCCGGTCGAGCAGGACGAAGGGAATGGCGACCTCGGAAGAGAGCGTCATCAGCTCCTCCGAACTGGAGCCACTGATCAGGAAGAGGCCGTCGACCTGGCGGTCGAGGAAGGTGCGGACATAGCGCAGTTCGCGCTGCGCATCCTGCTCGCTGTTGCCGAGCACCAGCGTGTAGCCGAGGAGGTCGGCCGAGTTCTCGATGACCCGCGCCAACTCGGCATAAAACGGGTTCGAGATGTCGGGGACGATGAGGCCGAGAACGCGCGAGCGCTGGCCGCGAAGCGCCTGCGCCACGCGGTTCGGCCTGTAGCCGAGCTCGGCGATGGCATCGAGCACGCGCTGGCGCGTTTCCGCCGCCACCGGCCGCGGCCCGTCATTGACGACGTAGCTGACGACGGCGGTCGACGTCCCTGCCCTTCTGGCGACGTCCGCGCGCGTGACCATTCCCCGCTCCCCTGCCGCGTTCTCGTTCCGCCGGTTGGCCGCCGCTCCGGATGGAGGACGGGTCCGCGCCGCTCTATGACCAGCAGGCGCGCATGTGATCCATGACCATGCCAAGGAAGGCGCTGTCCGGATCGACGAAGCCCTCGATCGCCGTGAAGTGGTCGCAACCGGGCTGCGCATGCAGAATGGCGCTGTTTCCGCGCGAACGCCATGCGGCGCCGAAATCCTCGGACTGGCGGTGGAATTCCGCGCTTTCATTGCCGCCCCAGCTGATCAGCAGCGGAACGCCGCCCTCGGGCACGTTCAGAATCGGGCTGTTGCGGCGAATCTGCTGGCCGGTCAGCTGGATCTTCGGCTGCAGCCAGGTGTAGGGAAACGGCTCGAGATCGTAGAGGCCGCTGATCGGGCAGCAGCCCTTGATGACATCGGCGGGGAGCATGTAGTCGCCCGCCCAGTCGGTGATCGCCATCATCGCGGTCAGATGGCCGCCGGCCGAGTTGCCCGTCACATAGAGCCGCTCGCGGTCGCCGCCGAAGGTCTCCGCGTTCCTGTAGACCCAGGCGACCGCCGCGCGGCACTGGCGCACGATCTCGTCGATCGTGACCTTCGGGCAGACATCGTAATCGATGACGACGGTCGTCACGCCGCGCGCGACGAAGCCCTTGGCGACCCAGACATAGTTCTCCTTCTTCAGGCGGCCGTCGAACCAGTAGCCGCCATGAATGAAGACCACGATCGGCGCGTTCGGCTCGTCCGCCGGATAGATGTCGAGCTTCTCCATCCGCGTCGGGCCGTAATAGACGTCCGCCGTCCGTTCGAGGACCGCCAGCGCCGCCTTCGCGGTGGCGATGCGGCCGGCGATGATCTTCTCGAAGGCCTTGGGGTCCTCGATGCGGATCTCGGGCTTGTATTCCCAGTCGAGTTCTTCCTGGGTTTCGAACGCTCGATATAGCGGCATGACGGGGCTCGCGCTCTCGCTGGGCGGGGAATGATCGGTAGATCGGATCGACCGCCTTTCGCAACACCGCGCCTCCGGCATCGCGGCGGACAATCGCTCCGTTCGGCTTGCGAGGCAAAATCTACTCGTGTAGAATGCTCTCCACACGGCATATTGCGCCTTGTCGCAGTTGTCCAGTCCACCAAAGAGCCGGGACGGTCCTGTCCGATCCGGGGGCGCAGCCGCGCACCCGGCGGAGGCGGACGAGTGCGCGGTTGCAGAAGAGCGAAGGGCGTCATGAAGGGAAGAATTCTCATCGCCGGGGAGACCTGGGTCACGACGGCGATGCACACGAAAGGCTTCGACACCTTCGTCACGACCACGTTCGGCGAGGGCTATTCCTCGCTGAAGGCGGCGCTGGAGGCGAGCGGCTACGAGGTGGACGTGATCGAGAACCACGTCGCGCCGACGCGCTTCCCCGATACGGCGGAGGCGCTCGCCCGCTATTCGACGATCATCCTCAGCGATATCGGCGCCAACACGCTGCTGCTGCACCCGAACACCTGGCTGAACGCGCAGAAGTCCGCCAACAAGCTCGACGCCATCGCCGAATATGTGCGCAACGGCGGCGGGCTGATCATGGTCGGCGGCTATCTCACCTTCACCGGCATCGAGGGCAAGGGCTGCTGGAAGGATACCGTGGTCGAGGCCTGCCTGCCGGTTCGCCTTCAGGCGACCGACGACCGCCGCGAGCATCCCGAAGGCGTCGTCGGCACCGTGGTCGAACCCGGCCATCCGGTGATGGCCGGCGTCGAGGGGCCGCTGCCGGCTCTGCTCGGCTACAACCGCGTGACGCTGGCGCCGGATGCCGCGCTCCTCGCCACGGTCGCCGGCGACCCGCTGCTCGCCGTGACCGAAACCGGCGCCGGCCGCGCCGCCGCGTTCATGTCGGATTGCAGCCCGCACTGGTGCCCGACCGACTTCGTGAACTGGCCCGGCTACCGCGCGCTCTGGTCCAATCTCTGCGCCTGGACCGGCCGGCTGCCGATGGGCGCCGACGCCTCGGGTGGGCGCTCGTGATCGATCTCCTGCATGACTGCGACCCCGGCAATGACGATGCCGTCGGCATCCTTGCCGCGCTCGGCCATCCGGCCGTCAATCTCGTCGCGGTGACGACCGGCGCTGGCCATCTCGCCTTCGACCGGACGGCGGAGAATGCCGCGATCACCGTCGCCGCTGCCCATCCGCGCACGGTGCCGGTCTCGAAGGGGGCCGAGGGCCCGCTGCTCCGGGAGCGGATGATCGCCCGCATCCTCGATTTCGAGAGCGGGCTCGATGCCGACCGCCCGGATCTTGGCCGCGTCGATCTCGATCCGCTGCATTCGGTCGACCGGATCGCCGCCGCCGCGAAGGCGCATCCGGGGCTGACGATCGTGACGACCGGCCCCTTCACCAATCTGGCGCTGGCGCTGCGGCGACATCCTCACGTGAAGGATGCCATCGGCCGGATCGTGACGCTGGGCGGCGCCTGGGGTCTCGGCACCAAGACGGCCGCCGCGGAATGGAACATCCTCTGCGATCCCGAAGCGGCGGCGATCGTCTATGGCTCGGGCATTCCGATCACGATGGTCCCCGTCGATGCGAGCGCCACGGTGCCGATCGACGATGCGCTGGTCGCGCGGGTCGCCGCCTTGCCCGGCCCGGCCGCGGCGCTGGCGGCCGAACTGCTCGCCTCGCTGCGGACGACGCATCGGCCGGGCGTGTTCGCCCCCGCCGACATGCCGCTGCACGACCCATGCGCGATCCTCGCCGCCGCCGATCCCGCGATCGTCACGACGGTTCCGGCGCGCGTCGATGTCGAGACGGCCAGCGGGCTCAACTACGGGCGGACCGTGGTCGACTTCGCCGGCCGGACCGAGCGACCGAACAATTGCGACGTCGTCATCGCCTTCGATGTCGCGGCAACGCAGGACGCGCTGGTCGGCGCGATCGCGGCGCTGTCGCGGCTTCAGCAGAGAGCCTGAGGTCGGGCGGCCGCGGATGGCGCGGCAGCCGGGCGTTCACCATGCAGACCGCCGGCTTCATGGACGGCGGCTGAAGACAAAAGAAGGGAACTCATCATGACTTTGCTATCGAGGGGAATGGCGGGCCTGGCTGCGGGCATCGTCTCGGTGATGCTCATGGGCGGGGCCGCCCTGGCAGAAGACAAGTTCAGCGCCGTCTATGTCATGAGCGACAATCTCGGCGACATGGGCTTCAACGACAACGCCAGGACCGGCTTCGACCGCGCGGCGAAGGACGGCGTCAAGGTCAAGCTCCTGCAGGCCTCGCCGACCGACCCGCAGCTCTGGCGACAGAACCTGGAGGCCGTCTCCAATTCCGGCGACTGGAGCGTGATCTTCACCGGCCCGAACATGCACGACAACCTGGCCGCCGTCGCGCCGCAGCATCCCGAGCAGAAATACGTCTTCTTCGACGACGAGCTCGCGCTGCCGAACGTGCTCTCCGTCAAATACGCCCAGAACGAGGGCTCGTACCTCGCCGGCGTGCTGGCGGCGATCGCCGCGACCGACAAGGCGGACTTCCCGCTCTCCTCCGGTGATCCCAAGATCGCCGTCGTGGCCGGCATGGACCTTCCCGTCATCCAGGACTTCATCCTCGGCTTCAAGCAGGGCGCGGCGACGATTGCTCCCGACGTCCAGGTGCAGGTGATCTTCATCGGCAACTTCAACGACGCCCAGAAGGCCTATGACCTGACCAAGACCGCGATCGAGAACGGCGCCAACGTCGTCTACAACGTCGCCGGTCCGGCCGGCCTTGGCATCCTCAAGGGCGCGGCCGACTCGAACAAGTATGCGATCGGCGTCGATTCCGACCAGAACGGCCTGCATCCGAACAACGTCATCGCCTCGATGACCAAGCAGATCGGCAACTCGATCTACGATTCGATCGAGCAGATCCGCGCCGGCAAGGCGGAGTTCGGCAAGCTGAAGATCTACGGCCTCGCCAATGACGGCGTCGGCCTCATCTACAACGACGCTCTCGTTCCGGCGGGCGTGAAGGCCAAGGTCGATGAGGCGAAGGCCAAGGTCGTCAAGGGCGAGCTGAAGGTCGACACCGCCTTCAAATGAGACGATTCCTTGCGGGGGCGGCCCGGGCGGCCGCTCCCGCATCCTTCTCGCTTCGCCGGCGGACCAGCGCATGAACGAGCACGACGAAATCCTCACCCTGTCGGCGATCGCCAAGAACTTCGGCGACAAGGTCGCGCTGAAGCATGTCGATCTCTCCGTCCGCCGCGGCGCGGTGCATGTCATCTGCGGCGAGAACGGTGCCGGCAAGTCGACGCTCATGAACATCCTTGCCGGCATCCATCAGCCGAGCGCCGGCACGATCCAGCTGAACGGCCGCGCCGTGACGATCCCCGACCCGATCACCGCCAGCCGGCTCGGCATCGGCATGGTCCACCAGCATTTCACGCTCGTGCCGTCGATGACGGTCGCGGAGAACATCTATCTCGGGCGCCACATCCGCAAATACGGCCTCTTCTCCGACCGCAAGGCGATGACCGGGCGCGCCGCTGAACTCATCGAGCGCTTCAATTTCCGCCTCGACGCGGAGGCGCCGGTGCGCAGCCTCTCCGTCGGCCAGCGGCAGCGCGTCGAGATCCTGAAGGCGCTGGCCTTCGACGCCGAACTTCTGATCCTCGACGAGCCGACGGCCGTGCTGACGCCGCCCGAGGTCGACGAACTCATCGGCATCATCGACGGGCTGCGGTCGCGCGGCCGGACGATCCTCTTCATCACCCACAAGCTGCGCGAGGTGAAGGCCGTCTCGGACGTCGTCACCGTCATCCGGCGCGGCGAGAGCATCTCGACCTATCCGACGGCCACTGTCTCCGAGACCGACATCGCCCGCGACATGGTCGGGCGCAACGTCTTCCTCGTCGGCCGCGGCGACAGCGCCGAGCCCCGCCGCTTCGGGGCGCCCGTGCTGTCGCTTGATGGCGTCAGCGTCACCAATTCAACCGGCCGACTGCTGCTCGACGCCGTCTCGCTCGATATCCGCGCCGGCGAGATCGTCGGCATCGCCGGGGTCGACGGCAACGGCCAGACCGAACTCGCCGAGGCGATCGTCGGGCTGATCGAGACGCAGGCCGGGACAATCACCCTCAACGGGCGCGATATCACGACTGCCTCCGTTCCCGAGCGCCTCCAGGCCGGCATGGGCTTCGTGCCCGAGGACCGGCTCGATCGCGGCCTCAGCATCACCATGTCGGTGGCGGAGAACCTCGCCGCGACCAATTACAGCCGCGCCGGGCTCACGCGTTCCGGCCTCGTCGATGTCGCTCGGCGCGATGAATTCGCGTCGGAGAAGATCGCCGAGTTCGACGTGCGCGGCGCCGTGCCGGCGACGCCGGCCGGCCAGCTTTCCGGCGGCAATATGCAGAAGCTTGTCATCGCCCGCGAGCTCAACCGCGATCCCGACCTGCTCGTCATCTGCCAGCCGACGCGCGGGCTCGATATCGGCGCGGCCGAGTTCATCTATTCCCGCATGATGGCCGCCGCCGATCGCGGCCGGGCCGTGCTCCTCATCTCCTCGGAGCTCTCAGAGATCTTCGCGCTCTCCGACCGGATCGGCGTCATGTATTCCGGCCAGCTGCTCAAGGTGCTCGACCGCAAACATGCCGACGAGGTCGGTGTCGGGCAGCTCATGAATGGCGGCGTCACGGCGGAGGCCGCCTGATGGCCGGCGTTCTCATCGGCACGCTCAAGGCGATCCGCGCGCCGCTGGCGGCGATCCTTCTGACGCTGGCGCTCGGCTTCGTGCTCGTCGCCTTCATCACCGACGATCCGGTCCAGGCCTATCGCGACCTCTTGTTCGCCAATTTCGACTCGGTCGGCAATTTCGCGCTGTTCCTCAACCGCGCGACGCCGCTGCTCCTGATCGCGCTCGGCGTCATCTTTTCCTTCCGCGCCGGCATCTTCAATGTCGGCGGCGAGGGCCAGCTCTATGCCGGCGCCATCGCCACGACGGTGATCGGCGTCATGCTCGGCGGGCTGTCGCCCCTCATCCTGTTCCCCCTCGCCGTCGCAGGCGGCATCCTTGCCGGCGCCTTCCTCGGCTGGATCCCGGCGACGCTCAAGATCCGCCTCGGCGTCGACGAGGTTGTGACGACGCTGATGCTCAACATCATCGTGCTGCTCTTCACCTCCTATCTCTCCAACCAGGTGATCCGCGACACGGCGAGCTATGGTGCGGTCAGCCAGATGCTGCCCGCGTCGATCTGGCTGCCGGATCTTCCGGGCGTGCGCGGCGCAACGAGCGGCATCATCGTCGCGCTGGTGCTGGCGGGCGTCACCTGGCTTGTGCTCTTCCGCACCGAATGGGGCGCGCAGCTTCGCGCCTCCGGCACCAATCTCCGCTTCGCGAAATCCGTCGGCATTCCGGCCGACCGGCGCATCATCACCGCCATGCTGGTGGCGGGCGGCTTCGGCGGCCTCGCCGGCGCGCTCTATGTGCTCGGCATCGGCCACCGCTTCGAGCAGAATTTCTCGCCCGATTACGGACTTGTCGGCCTCACCTGCGCGCTGCTGGCGCGCGTGCATCCGATCGGCGCGGTGGCGACCTCGATCTTCTACGCGATGATGATCAACGGCGCCGCCTACATGCAGATCTCGACCGACGTGCCGCGTTCGCTCGTCGACCTCCTGACCGGCCTGCTCGTCCTTCTCATGACCGCGCGGCCGAAGCTGAAATGGGGCCGGAGCTGACCATGGCCACCACCGCCCTTCTCGCCGCCATCCTCGAGCAGACCGCGCCGATCCTGCTGGCGGCGCTCGCCGCGATGATCACGCTGCGCGCCAATATCCTCAACGTCGCCGTCGAGGGCATGATGCTCGTCGGCGCCTTCGTCGCCATCGCCGTCGGCGCCGCGACCGGCAGCGCGCCGCTCGCCCTCCTCGCGGCGCTGGTCGCCTCCGTGCTCATGTCTCAGCTTCTGGCGCTGATGACGCTCGGCTTCTCGGCCGATTTCATCGTCGCCGGCCTCGGCATCAACCTTCTCGCCGCTGGCGGCAGCCTGTTCGCGCTCGAATGGTTCTACCAGAGCCCCGGTGGCCTCCGCCCCCTCGCCTTCCCCGATATCTGGCATGTCCCGGCCGGCAGCCTCGGCTTCCTGCCGGTCATCGGCCCGGCGCTCGAAGGACAGAGCATCATCGTGCTCGCCGCCTTCCTCGCCGTTCCGCTGCTCGCCGTCTTCCTCTACCGGACGCCGCTCGGCGCCTATCTGCGCGCGGCGGGCGAGGACGAGCACGCGGCGCGGTCGGCCGGCATCGACGTCGCGCGGATGAAGGCGCTTTCGCTCGCCATCAGCGGGCTTCTCGCCGGGCTCGCCGGAGCCCAGCTCTCGATGGACAAGCTGCATTTCTTCCTGCCCGACATGACGAGCGGCCGCGGGTTCATCGGCCTCGCCGCGACCCTGTTCGGCGGCGGGCAGCCCTGGATCACGGCGGCGGCTTCGCTCCTGTTCGGTTTCTTCGGCGCGCTTGGCGACAGGCTGCAGGCCTTCTCGATCCCCTCGCAATTCGTGCTGATGCTGCCCTATCTCGCCGCGATCATCGGCCTCGCGGTGGCGCGCTGGCGCGCCCATGTGCGCAGCCGGCCGGCGAAACTCAACGCAAGACGAGGCTGAGATATGGCCGATAGCGACACCGACGATTTCGTCTTCCAGATCGGCGGCCACGCGCCGCGCATCACCATCGCTTGCCGCGAGCGGCTGACGGTCTTCACCGAGGACTGCTTCTCCGGAAAGCTCACCACCGTCGCCGGCAGGCCACGCGAGGTCGCCCCGTTCCCGCGCGTCAACCCGCTCACGGGCCCGATCGCGATCGAAGGCGTCGCCGCCGGCGACATCGTCGCGGTGCATCTCGCCGCGTTGGAGCCGGTGCGCGACTGGGGCGTCGCCACCATCTCCCCCGATTTCGGACTGCTCTCGGGCACGCGCGTCACGCCGAACCTGCAGGCGCCGCAGGACGAACGCGTCTGGATCTGGCGCTTCGACGATGGCGAGCGGCGCAGCCTTTCGACGGTCGCCGCCAACGGCACGACCTTGCGCGTACCCTATCGGCCGTTCCACGGCACGCTCGGCGTCGCGCCGGCGCATGGCGAAGTGCGGCTCGGGATCGTCCCCGGCGATTTCGGCGGCAATCTCGATATTCCCGATCTCGGCCCGGGCGCCACGCTCTATCTGAAGGCGAATGTCGACCGCGCCCATCTCTATATCGGCGACGGCCATTATGCGCAGGGCGACGGCGAGATCGCCGGCACCGCCATCGAAGGTGCGTTCCACACGACGCTCGTCTGCGATCGCCTGCCGATCGAGCCAGGCTTCGACTGGCCGCGGCTCGAGACCGACGGCGAAATCGGCGTGATCGGCAGCGCGCGGCCACTGGAGGATGCCTGCCGGATCGCAGTGGCCGGCCTTGTCCGCTGGGTCGCCGGCATCACCGGCCTGCCGCTGGCCGACGCCCATCAGCTCACCAGCCAGAGCTGCCGGCTCCGCATCGGCAACCTCGTCAATCCTGCCTTCTCGGTCCTCTGCGCGATCGACAAGTCGCTGCTCGGGACCGGCTCGGTCACCCACGGCGGAGTGCATGCGGCGCTGCGCGCGATGTCGGATCAGGCGGGCTCCCGCGCCACCCGATAGCCGGCGTACCGATCGCCCTGCCCGGCTCCAAAAGCAAAAGGCCCGCCTTGCGGCGGGCCTTTCACATTCGATTTGGTTGCGGGGGCAGGATTTCATCATTCCTTGCGCCCCGTGCCGGCAAAGATGGTTGCGGGAGGGCGCAATCATCATAACTTGCGGTCGGTCGAAGGCCGCCCCGCGGGGGCGGCCGACGTTGCCGAAATTACCAAGCAAGTGAAGATGGTTACGGGGACCCGCAGCTATCTCAAATTGCGGCTTTCGCCAGAGAGTTTCTCTCTGCTGGCAAAGCTTGTCGTAGCGTCTCAAAGTGGGCTGTTTCGCGCTGCGGCGTAGCGTTCGGCGTTGAAGCGGTCACCATCGTGGAGAATCGAGAGTGCTAGACGGTCAGTGTTAGGCATACGCGCGGCTTCCGTAGCGGCCTGCGGCCGATTTCCTGCTACGTCTGGCGCCGTTGGCCAAACTCGGCGAAGACGCCGTTGTCCAACTAAAGTGCCGAGCGCCCTCGATCCGAACGGAGGACGGGCCGTTGGCGATCCACATTTGCGTCGACCCAGGTGACTACGACGAGCCAACTCGACGAGTTGTCGGCATCCCGAGGTAAGACCCGTTGAGTCTCGCCAGAGATGTCTCTGTCCGTCGGACTGGATAGTTACGGCGGTTCGACGTGGCCCTTTTCCGATACAATAAAGCCGCTTCGTCAACGAGTTTGCGCTGGCTCCTCGTTTTCAGGGCGATCGGGCTGCAATCCGAGTAAAAGCAGCGCTCTCATCATGATCGCGCGCGTGGTCGGTATCGCGTTCCACCTGGAGGTGGCGAACCGTAGGTCTCCGGAAGCGCTTGCGGTTGGTCCAGCATGGTCAGAAACAAATATTTTGTGCGATTGATTGGGGCGATGCCCATGAATGACATTAGAAGTCGCCCTTCCGCGTAGCGACCTTCGATGACTTTCTCAGCGCTTCCGGTCTTGCCGCCGATGTTGTAGCCTTCAATATCCGCCTTTGTGGCGGATCCCTTTTTTGGCGTTCAGGCGCATCAAGTATCGAAGCGCGGCGCGCATCTCGAACTTCACCAGATTTGTGCCGAGAGGGCGCTGCTCGACATCCGCTCCTTTGATGAAGGTTGAAGCAGCGTTCCATTATTGACGAGACCCGCAACTGCCATTGCCGCCTGGAGCGGTGCAACTGTACGTCACTCGATCCAGGTCAATACCAGAGCCGATGGCATTGTGGGCGCTGACGCAAACGGCGTCGACGATCTGAAATCACCCGGTGAAGATTCGTGGCGATCCCGCGAAACGCGATCATGGCGTTCGTGAAGCGGGCTTGGCCACAGGGCTGGCGGGAACATGGCGTCCGGATTATGCCGGATAACCAGACCGGCAAGGTCCGCGCAATGACGCTCGAGTTGGAAGGCCGAGTTCTGACGCAAACTCTCCGCAATTCTATGCCAGCTTCAGGCGTACGCTATTGAGATATTAGATGCGCTTCATCTATCTCCTTGTTGCCGCAGTGTTAATTCTGCCAGGCTCTTTTCCTATAACCTCGTTTAGGGGAATGGCACCCCTTGCGACAATAGAAGCCTCCACACCTCAACAGGCTGACATACCTGACCACAAAGCGATTAGCGCCTGTCAGCGTTGTCCTAGCCATTCAATTCACGCACACGATATCGGCCTTCAGGTGGACGCCATCAGCGTTGAATTCGCAGGCCAGCCTCCGATTTGGCAGATGGCCGACTACGCTCGCCGCGGCTGGCGAGGCTTGTCTCCTGAGCGACCCCCAAAAGTGCCGCCAGCGCTCGGCGAGGCGGCGAGTTTGATTTAATATCGACTCCCGCCTCGCGCTTTAGCCGATCGATTTTCGATCCAGGTATCTTGTGCACGCGGGATTTAACAATGTTTCTAGACGCGCTTTTGGCACGTCGCGCGATTGCGCGTACGTTTGCCAACATTAGCTATTGGCCAAGCGAAACTATATGGCGAGAAATTAAGAAGGGTATTTACCGGGACCTTCAGTCACGCCGTCTGCGACCGGATGTCCCCATACAGCCGAGACGCCAAATCTGTAGGTATGTTTCGCAGATGACGCGCGAGACTGGCTCGTCGTATCAGGGACTATCGTCGCTCTTATTCGACGGCGCTTGGACCTCGAGCGGCGGCTCGTTCCGGTTGGCGGAGGCGATCCAGGTCGATCTCGGAAAATATGCCCTTGAGCGTGCGCATCAGGATCAGGGATTTCGCTTCTTGGAGATCGGTGCAGGTTGGGCCGGGTTCAAGCACCCGAGGAGCGTGGGCGTTTGCCAGAATGTCGCTGATCTGGCCCTACTCTTGAAGCCGTATTTGGGAAAGTCGGCTTTTCTTCATTTTACCAATCTGACGAAATGGCACAGTGCTCTGCCATCTGGTGTATTCGAGCATCCGCATCTGACCGCGGCGAGCCTGAAAGCGATTGAAAGCCAAGGGGTCACGGCTGCAAGTGTTGATGTTATATATTCACAGGCGGCGGCTTATTTCGAACAGGATCTGACGATTTTCCTGTTTGCGGCAGCACGTCTGCTCCGTCCGAACGGCAGGCTGATCTTCAACTACCGAACGGAACTGGCCGAACAGGTGGTTGCCAACGCTCTCGCCGCAGGATTGCGCCGGCATATATCGCATGATCTCGGTGGCATGAACGGCCAATTGGTCTGCTTCGTGAGAGACAAGCCGAATCTGTCACTACTTGGTACCGAAGCACTGATCGAACGGTTAGCTGTCGCGGCAGCGGCACGCTGACGAACGAGATCCGAGGCTGGCGCCACGAGCGCTAGCCTCGGTCACCCCACCTCCTCGCTTGTCTGTATCGAAATTTGGGGGGATCCTCATTGCCGTTAGAATCCGGGGTTCGATGGAGAGCGATGCTGTACTCTTCTACACCGACCGCTGTTAGTCACGGTCACTGGCGACACCATTCGATCATTGGGTTGATGCTGGTCTGGCCCTGTTCGATTGCGGCTGCGCAAAGTCTCGAGATACCGCTAGGCGGTAACTACGGAACGGTTGCAGTTTGCATACTGGACGCGATCACGGACGCACCGCTCCCTGTTACGTCTTTCAATTTTGGTGGCGCGCCCATGATCCGTGTCACGCCGGAAGGCATGGAAACGGCGGCGGACTCATGCCTCTTCAAACGCTTGGTTGCAGAAGCTGGTGCGGGCCAGGGCCCAGCATCGGATCACTCCTGGGCAGTAGCGGCCAAGTGCAGTTCCGATGAAGGCGACAGAATGCAGACTGTCTCGATTCACCGTCTCGACAACGAATCACTTTCAATTCGAGACGCGGATAACCGCATTCTGGCGACGGCTGACAATTGCCGCCTGCCCTACGCGGAGCGCGCCCAACGGGAAGTCACGCGCATGTCACAAGCGCGTGAATCTACCAAGTAAGTGGGCAAGGCGCGTTTCGAGAGAACCCCGCCGCCGCCTGCCGTTCGGCTTGCGATCCGCGTCGGTCAAACGCGCCATATGAAACGCCTTCCTCTGCTGCAATGCGATATCCCTATTGCGAACAAGCTAGCGATCTGTATTTTCAAGCTGCCATGAAGCGATTTCTCCGCCCATTCCTGATGATTCTCGTCGCGGTCGCCGTTTCGGTGACCAGTTCGGGTTGGAGCATGGCTGCGATCGGTAAGAACACTCCTGCCGGGTCCATCATGCGGATGGCGGCGGTGGCCGACAGCGCAGAGTTAGGCGTAGACCATCACGGTGTCTCGACGACCGAATCGCATGCGACATGTGCCGCTGATGGCGATTGTGAGACCCAGCCTCAGGATACCGAAGAAGTTGCGTCTTGTTGCGCCACGAGCTGCCACGTAGCTGTCCCGACAATAATCGGCGCACACAACGTGGCCCTGTTTGCGGGTAGAGGCGGCACCTCAAGTCTCGTGGATATGCACGTCGATGACGCCACGCTGCAGCGTCTTGATCGTCCTCCGAGAACTGCCGACGTCTGATCGTCGGCTGACTCCTATCGATTGTCGATTTGTGGCGACTTCTAAGTCGTAACGATCGCGCCATTCCTCCGGATTTTAGCCGACGGCCCTCGAACGCTGCGCTCGCAGCCTGTCGAGGCTCGCCGTTTGATGTCGCATGGCTCTAAGGCCGACATGGCCGTGCCAAGCTCCGAGGATTCCCATGAAGTTCGTCGTTGTGGTGGCTATGGCCGCCGCCCTCTCCGCTTGTACTGATCAACTCCTTCTCCGTGCCGGAAATGATCCCGCCGATCCGGCGATATCGGTGCCGAGTTTTCAGTATGCACCCGTCACCGCCGGCACCCTCGACTATCGACCGGTGGAGCCGAAGTCTTGGCTCGAGCGCAATCAGGATGTCGCTCCCCGTCAGGGAGCCGAATGATGGCCGCCGTATGCCCCACAGGCTTTCTATCCTTGCCGATCAAGCAGTTGCTTAGTGTCAGCGTCACGGCGCTGACCCTTGCTGGCTGTGCCAGTTTCACGCCGGACGGCGCCATGGCGCCGGTGTCGAGCCGGGTTTCGAGCGAAATCAGCGCGGGCGCCATCAAGATCGACAATGCTGCTGCTGCGAAGACGGCTGACAATCGGGTCAAGGCTCTATTGAGTAAGCCCTTAACCGCGGATAGCGCGGTTCAAATCGCCCTACTCAGCAATCGCGGGCTTCAAGCAGAATACAATGCGCTCGGAATTTCCGAGGCCGCTTATGTCCAGGCGAGCCTGCCACCTAATCCGGTGATCGGAATCGAGCGCCTTGCAATGAGTGGTTCGCTGGAGATCGAACGACGCGTCATTGCGAATATTCTGGCCTTGATCACGCTTCCGAGTCGTACCGCTATCGCGAAGACTCAGCTTGAAGCATCTCGTCAAAGAGCAATTGAGGCGACGTTCCGCGCTGCAGCAAGTGCCCGCCGCGCCTACTACAAGGCCGTGGCGTCGCGGCAAATCGTGGCTTTCCTGGAGCAGGCCCGGGGCTCCGCAGCGGCGGCGGCCGAACTCACGCGGAAAATGGGCGAAACCGGCGCTGCAAGCAAGCTCGACCAGGCACGAGCCAGCACGTTCTATGTCGAGCTCTCAACCGAACTTGCAAGGTTTCGGATGACCGCGGCGAGCGAACGGGAGGAGCTCACTCGGACGCTCGGACTTTGGGGCGCCGACATCGACTACAAGTTACCGGGCCGCTTACCATCTATGCCGCCAATCCAGACCGCAAAGCAGGTCGAGGTCGATGCGGTCCGCAAGCGCGTCGATCTTATCGCCGCGCGTCTGGAGCTCGATGCCACCGCTAGAAGTCTTGGACTCAGCAAGGCAACCCGCTTCGTCTCGATGCTGGACGGCGGATGGCGTGGCAACACAGAGGAGGTCTCTGCCGACGGTATCAGTGAGACGGCGTCGCCTCAGGGCTTTGAGGTCGAACTGGAGATTCCGATCTTCGATCTCGGCGCCGCCAACGTTCGCCGGTCCCAAGAAACCTACATGCAGGCGGTCAACCGTCTGATGGAAAAGGCGGTCAACGTCCGGTCCGAGGCCCGCCAGGCTTACGGTACCTATCGCGGCAGCTATGATGTCGCACGGCAATATCAGGCCAGGATCCTGCCGTTGCGCCAAACGATCAATGAGCAAGCGCTGCTCCAATATAACGGCATGCTGATCGACGTCTTCGAACTGCTCACAACGGCACGTGAAGGCATCGAAAGCAACGTCGCCGCCATCGAAGCGCGGCGCGATTTCTTCCTCGCCAGCGTCGATTTCCAGACAGCCATCATTGGTGGTGGCTCCGGTTTGGGCAGCGGTGATAACCGCGTTGCCGCCGCCGATTCCGACGCCAATTGATCCCAGGAGATATTCCAATGACGGTTTCACGCCGCAATTTTCTTGGTGCGTCCGGCGCAATGGCGCTTGTCAGCGCCGCAGCCGTTTCTGGCCGTGCACAAGCCGCCTCGATCCCCGAGGCCGCCACCATGACGGAACCAACCATGCAGCCGCCCCTCGTGCCAACAACGGGCCCTGACTATCAGCCAGTCGTGACGCTCAACGGCTGGACCCTGCCATGGCGAATGAACGGCGATTGGAAGGAGTTCCATCTCGTTGCCGAGCCTGTGGTCCGCGAGTTCGCACCCGGGATGGTGGGCCATCTGTGGGGCTACAACGGCCAATCGCCCGGCCCCACTATTGAGGCTGTCGAGGGTGACAAGGTCCGACTGTTCGTCACGAACAAGCTCCCTGAGCACACGACTATCCACTGGCATGGACAGCTCTTGCCAAATGGCATGGACGGCGTCGGCGGGCTGACGCAGCCGCAAATTCCCGTTGGCAAGACGTTCGTCTACGAGTTTGAGCTCCAGAAGAGTGGAACGTTCATGTACCACCCGCATGCCGACGAAATGGTCCAGATGGCCATGGGCATGATGGGCTTTTTCGTCGTGCATCCGAGGGACCCGGCCTTCCGCCGCGTCGATCGGGACTTCGTGTTCCTATTGGCAGCTTACGACATCGATCCCGGCGCCTATGTGCCGAAGGTCGCCGAGATGACGAGCTTCAACATGTGGACGTGGAACAGCCGTGTCTTCCCCGGGATCGACCCGCTTGTAGTTGGCAAAGGCGACAAGACCAGGATTCGGTTCGGCAATTTGACCATGACGAACCACCCGATCCACATGCACGGCTACGACTTCAAGGTGTCGTGCACAGATGGAGGATGGGTCCCTGAAGCTGCGGCGTGGCCGGAGGTCACGATAGACTGCGCCGTTGGGCAGATGCGCGCGTTCGATTTTGTGGCTGATCGGCCGGGCGACTGGGCGATCCACTGCCACAAGTCGCACCACACCATGAACGCCATGGGCCACGACGTCGGCAACTTCATCGGCGTCGACAAGAAGGCGTTCGCTAAGCAGGTTCGCAAACTCGTCCCGGAATACATGCCGATGGGTTCAGCCGGCATGGCGGATATGGGCGAAATGGAGATGCCGCTTCCTGACAACACGCTCCCGATGATGACGGGGTGGGGTCCATTCGGCGCAATTGAAATGGGCGGCATGTTTTCCGTCGTGAAGGTGCGAGAGGGGCTCGCGGCTAACGACTACAAGGATCCGGGTTGGTTCAACCACCCGGAGGGTACCGTCGCCTTTCCTTGGAAGGGCGACGAGAAAAACGCCGAGCGGGCTCCGTCCCATGAGCCCGGCGCGCGGAAAGTGGCTGAGTTTGACGTCGTCAAACCAGGCGCAAAGTCATCCCACTAAAACCACTGACAAGGAGCTATCTGTGAAGAAACTGATTCTGACCGTTGCGCTATTCGCTTGCTGGCCTTCGTTCGCTTTTGCGGATGCCGGCCATGCTGGTGCAGAGCCTTTCGGCGTGCCTGGCGATCCGAAAAAGCCCGCGCGTGTCGTGCAGATCGTCATGCGCGAAAACGATGAGAAGATGGAGTTCATCCCGAAGGAGTTGAAAATCAGGAAGGGAGAACAGGTCAAGTTCGCCATCCGGAACAACGGCGAAATGGACCACGAGATTGTGATCGGCACTCTTGAGGGCAATCTCAAGCATGGTGCGCAGATGGCCAAGAATCCCGACATGGAACATGACGATCCGAACGCTCGGCGGCTTGCTCCTAAGGCAACCGACGCAATCGTCTGGAAGTTTACCAATGCCGGGACCTTCGACTTCTCCTGCCTGATCCCAGGCCATCGCGAAGCCGGCATGTCCGGCACGATCATCGTCCAATAATCCCCCAAAATAGAGGTTTCAAATGCGCACTCTCGTTGCCGCGTCGTTCCTGACACTCCTTTCGTCCATAGCCTTCGCCGAGACCACGCCCGTCAAGGGTGAGGTTATCAAAGTCAATGAAGGCCAAGGCAAACTCACCCTCAAACATGGTCCGATCACCAACCTTGATATGGACAGCATGACCATGGTGTTCGCTGTTTCCGACCCCGTCGTCCTGAAATCCATCAAGGTCGGGGACAAGGTCACTTTCGAAGCAGACCGTGTCAACGGACGCCTGACTGTCGTCAAAATTACGCCATCGAAGTAGATATGGCTTTTTAAGCCACCATATTTCTGCAGTAAAAGATAAAACTCGAAAAAATAATGCAGAAATTATGACTAACGCCGACAAAAGAACGATAACTGGAACGATCGAATAAAAAATAGGATAAACTCAAACATAAACCACAATTAAGCAGCAATATAATAGCGTCGGTATCAAATAATGATACCGATATACCTAAGAAACGACAGGAGTTGATAAATGCGCAGTGTATTATACACCGCAGCTGCATTGCTTTTTGCTGCGTCAGGAGCGTCAGCGATGGCTGGAGGTCCGGTTATCGGCCGCGTCACCAGCGCCAACTGGTCGACGGGAGCTCTCACCCTTCAATCGGGCGAGAGCTTCCAATTCGAGCCGGCATCGCGTCTTTACGGTGTCGTCTCAGGACAAATGATCGGCGTATCGCATGACGGTCAGAACGGGATCGCCACGTTTGCGCCGTACGGCGGTCGAACCAGCAATGGCCGGCCGCGGTAGTCCAGTCTAGAGCTACTTAAGACAGCGACAACGCCTTTGCAGAGGCGTTGTCGCCCATATACTTCATACGCGTGCGAGGCTGTCTTGCCAACTGCCGGTGCGAGAGGCAGAGCTCGAAGAGCCCCGGCAACCTAGCTGGACGTTAGCCCAGCAAACGAGACCGAGTTGCTGAACTTCCATCGCCATCCGAAATGTAAGATTCCAATATTCGTCTTGACCAAGTTCGGCGGTTGAACCATCGACCTAAAATCCAAGACTGCTTGTGGCTGCGGCCTCTAGTTGAATTGTTGCAGGTCCGCCGGATGCAGCACCTCAGCGAGTTGTGCAGCATAACAATCCTTCTGGCCTGTCTCGATGTTTTGGATGCAGACCGGCTATAGCCGCAATGTGATTTTCATCCATCCGGGTGCTGGCAAGCCGTCAATAACCCAGCTGCTGCATGCGCCGTGGGAGGCATGATTTCGCCAGACTAGCGCCAGAGAACGAGCCTAATTTTGGGCCCGTTTGGCCATTTCTCGATAGAACGCCTCAGGGCTGACGCTGATCTCGCTGGCAATGCGCTTCCAATCTCCTTTCTTGGGCGCGATACGCCGCCAGACTATCCATGCATCGACTCGCGCCGCGACCGTCTTCATTGACAGTATCTCGGTCTGAATACGGGCATTCTGAAGCTCGTGAGCGAGGTGCCGCGACCAGGCGTCAGCAAAGTCCGGATTGCCGTGAAGGCGTAGAAGGACGTCGCTCTTGGCGAGCCTGGCGACCTGCGTCGTTCCGACGGCAACGGCGGCGCAATGATAGGTTTCAGAATAGAGGGCGGCCTCTGCCACGACGGACCTTGGACCGGCTCTCTGGAGGATCAACGGCGCTCCATCGGGCTGATGTCGGATGAGATGGACTGCGCCACGCTCTACGACATGGAAGCCGGTGACGGGATCCCCCTGATGAAACAGATGCTGCCCCTGTCCAAGGCACATTATCTGAACTCGGAGGTCATGCAAGTGATCGAGCAACGAGAGCATGATAGGGATCATGTGCCGCGTTGGCAGACGATGGCAAGTAGGCCTCGATCTATGGAGGCTATAATGCGACATGCAACATTTGCTCTTGCTCTACTGTTCCCGGCATTCGCTGCCGCGCAAAGCATGCCTGAGCGTCATTCTGATGGGATGACGATGGCCCCGTTGACGACCACATCGTCCGTCCCGACGCAAGCGGGACAGGGGGCTTTTGCAGCCATCCAGGAAATCATTGCAATCCTGGAAGCAGACCCGAACACCGACTGGCGCAAGATTGACATCGAGGCGCTGCGCCTGCACCTGATCGACATGGACAATGTGGCTCTTCACGCTGAGGCGATGGAAGAGGCTACTGTAGATGGAATGACCTTCACGATCTCTGGCGACGGTGCCGTACGGGACTCGATCCGGCGGATGGTGAAGGCCCACGCTGCGACAATGAACGGTGTCGACGGTTGGCAATTCTCGACAGCCGTGATCCCCAACGGAGCGCAACTAACCGTCCTGGTGCCGGTGGCCGACGTCGCCAGGCTTCGCGGACTAGGGTTCATTGGCGTTCTCGCCAGCGGAATGCATCACCAGATGCACCACCTGATGCTCGCCAGAGGCGAAGATCCGCACGATCAATGACAATGGGTCACTAGCACCAACTGGCCTGATCGCTCTCGGGGTCCCGAAGCAGCTCGCGGACATTGGCATCGATGACACGGAAACCAACATTGCCGTAGAACTTCTGCCGTCCCTCGTTAAGGACGAAAGTGGGGCTACCCTCAATGCGTGCCTCTTCGGCATGCTGATAGTCGGCCGACAAGCTGGCAAATGCCGTTCCGTCGTTGATCAGTTCCTCAATGGCGACTGCGTCGATCTTGAAAGGCGACGCCAGTTCCCACTGTACTTCTCGCCGGCAGATATCGCGGCATTCCTGGAAGAAGCCGCGCCTTAACGCCCAGGTCACGCGCTCGAACACGGGCAGATCGACCACCTCTTGACCGTCGTCACTATCGGTGCGCTCCCATTCCATGACCGCCTTCAGGAACAGGTGCGGGCTCATCGAAGAGGCTGGTTGGGTCGCCAGCCAGACGTCCGGGTTGACCCGGGCGTGAGGGAAGCGCTCGGCGATCGAGAGGACATGTCGATTGTAGCCTGCGAGGCCGTCGCGGCCACGCCAGGCATCGGCGAGTTTGGTCTGGGCATCGCCGAATACCGAGCAGAACCGGAAGTCAAGATCGACCGAGCCGCCGAAATCCCGCTTGACGGCATCGACCCGAGCTTGGGCGATATAGGCCCAGATGCAGAGGATGTCCGAATAGTAGCTGATCTTGATTGCCATCAATTCCACCGCGTCTGGCCAGCCGTATTGACGGTTGGGCTGCTCCTAAAATGCTGATCCGTGCGCGCCTGCGCCGCCTCAAGCGGATACGGCGAACTAACAATACGCCGCCGGGCGGCGGACCCGAGCCGTACAGTTGGACTGCGGACCGTTTCCGCACATCCCCGGGATCGGCCTGAGACCGCCGCTCCGTCACGCGGCCTTATTGGCGTATCCGGCCTGCTGGATGGCGCCCGATACCGCGGCAATGCTGACCGCCGTGTCGATCGTCACGAGCTTCGAAGAGAGATCGACCGTGACGGTCGCGGCGGGGTCAACAGCTCTTACCGCCTTTTCAACGACGCCCGCGCAGTGGCCACAGGTCATGTCCGGTACATTCAGTTTCAGCATGGCAGTCTCCTTTATAAGGGGCAGCAAATGCAGCCATTGCCAACATGGTGCTTCCCAGCGTTGGAGGGTCAAGGCCAGTCTTCGCCGGTCGCACCAATTTTTGAGCCCTGCGCCTTTCGCTCTGATGACGCTTGATATTGCCATCGCTGGAAGCCTGACGCTTTGGATCGTTACACGGCAGAAGAAGACCATGTGATGAGGGTGCGCCGCCAAGCTGTCCGCTGCGCGGCCGCGACCGCAAGCATAGAGCCAGAGCCGTCTTTCGGATCACCTAAGGTAATTCATCAGCGCGGCGATGCCGAACACGATCAGAACAACAACGAGGATTCCGATCAGACCCATCGCCCACATCGCCATTCCCCAACTATTCATCATCGTTCGGTCCTATCGCGGGTCTCGCTGCAATGTCGTCATTAGCTCTGCAATTCACCGGCGGCCGCGCAATGTGCAAGTCGCAGCGAGCATCCTTGCAAGCTAGTCATCAATAATTTGGCGCCGCTTTGTCTCCCTGATCTGGGCATTGTTGGATGGCGCTCTTTTTTATCGGGATTCATTGATCTCGATCAACCCACACGCTCGCGTCGGCGAATAAATTGCCGAGTACTGGAGTAATCTTAGAACCATGCGACTCGCCTTGATCACGTTCGCCTTGCTGGCAATGATCTTCGGCCCCATCTCGGGGCCGGCTGCGATAGCGCATGCAGTCTCCTCCGGCACTGGGACTTACAGCCACGACAGTAACCCATTTGTCGAGCGGTCTGGTCAGGAGCATGACGATTGTATGGGTGGCTTTGGCTGCTGCCTGAACATTAACGGGTGCCGGGACCAGAGCTGCTTTTCCGGGGCCATCATTCCGCCTCGTGGCGCGAACGCGCCAAGGAACTTGGCCCAGACCTCCTGCCCTGCTTTAGCGGACGATGCCGCATCGGGCCAAACCGTCGCCCCTCTCCTCGATCCCCCAAGAAGCACCGTCTGACACGACGAGACCGTCCGGCGCAACGCAAGGGACGGAGTGCTTCAACACGGGCGACGTCACCCAGGCGTGACCGCGCTCGCCCGCAAGGATTGAGAGAATCATGAACCGCAGGACTTTTCTGAAGGCCGCCCTCGCCGGGGCGACTGCCGCCGCGCTGCCATTCCCGCTTCGCGCTGCCACCCCGTCCGCCGCAAGACTGACAATCAGTACCCGTAGCCTTGAAGTGAACGGCAAGGCCGCAACCATCTATTCTCTGGTCGGCCCCGATGGGCGCCCGGGCCTCACACTCAACGCCGGAAGCGATTTCGACGTCATTCTCCGCAATAGCCTTGCCGAGGACACGCTGATTCACTGGCATGGATTGATGCCGCCCTGGAGCCAGGATGGCGTGCCGGGTCTGCCTATGCCGATGCTCGCAGCTGGCGAGGAGCGCAGCTACCACTTCCCGGTCGGGGCAGGCGGCACCCACTGGATGCATGCCCATACCCTGCAGGAGCAGAATCTCCTCGCCGCGCCGCTGATCGTGCGTGGTGCGGCCGACGGCATCGCAGACGAGCAGGAGGTCGTCGTCATGCTGCACGACTTCTCCTTCAAGCCCGCCGCCGAACTGCTTGCAGGACTGAGGGGTACGGGCACGCCCGTCGGCGGGGCAATGGCCGCGATGCCAGGTATGCCCGGCATGGATCAGGGCTCCATGGCCATGGGCGGAATGGATATGGGTGACATGCCTGGCATGGATCATGGCGCAATGCCTATGGCGATGGATCTCAACGACATCGCCTATGACGCCTAACTCGCCAATGACCGGACGCTTGATGACCCCGAGGTGGTCCAGGTCGATCGAAGCGGCACGATCCGCCTGCGCATCATCAACGGCGCCACAGCCACAGCCTTCACGGTCGATCTCGGGGCACTCGAGGGCACGTTGATCGCCGTCGACGGGCAGCCCGTCGTGCCAATGTCGGGCCGCCAATTCCCGATGGCCATGGCGCAGCGCGTCGACGTCCGACTGCAAATCCCAAGTCAGGGCGGCAGTTTCCCGATCTTGGCCCTTCGCGAGGGCGCACCGGAGCGCACCGGGATTGTTCTCGCCACCGCCGGAGCGACCATCGGCCGTCTCTCCGTCTCTGGCGATCAGGCAGGCCCAATACTCGACAATGTACTGGAGGCCGGTCTCAGGGCCACGGCACCGCTCGCTCAGCGCCCGGCCGACCGTACCTTTGCAATCGACCTCGCAGGCAGCATGCAGGGCTATGCTTGGTCCATGCCCGGTGCCGAGGCAATCGAAGTGCGCAAGGGCCAGCGCGTCGAGATCACGATGCGCAATGTCTCGATGATGGCTCACCCCATGCACCTTCATGGGCACCATTTCCAGGTCGTTGCGCTCGATGGACGACGCTTCGCCGGGCCCGTCCGCGATACCGTGCTGGTGCCGCCGATGCGGACGGTGACCTTGGCGGTCGATGCCAACAACCCAGGCCGTTGGGCCTTCCACTGCCACCACCTCTACCACATGGCGTCGGGCATGATGGCCACCTTCACCTATGAGGGCGTGGCTTGACACGGCAGCTGACCAAGAGACCCCAGAAACAGGAGAAGAACATGTCAAAGAGACTATTCCTCGCTTTCACGACCGCCACCCTGCTCCTGGCGGCTCCAGCTTTGGCACAGGATGCGCATCACCCGGCCGGGGACACGCCGGCAGCCCCATCGATGCCCGCGCCAAAGCCAGATGCAATCCCTCAGCCCGGGATGTCGGCGGCGCCCATTCCGGCTGCGACGTCCGGCATGCCGGGTGGCATGGATTGCGTGACGATGATGCAATCGATGATGAGCGGCGGCATGCCGATGAAAAATAGTGACCGGATGCCAATGGCCGGCGGCGCGGCAATACCGATGCAGGGCGCAATGCCGGTTCAGTGTAAAGGGATGATGCCGGGTGCCGTCGCAGCGGAAGAACCGGCCTCCACCAAGGCGTTCCGGATTGCGTCAGACCGGATGCATCTCGGAATGGCGATTGACTACTCGGGCAACGCCGACACCGATTTCGTGCGTGGGATGTTGGCGCACCACCGCGGCGCGATCGAGCTAGCCGAGGCTGAGCTTGAATACGGCAAGGATCCCGAGATCCGTAAGCTTGCCGAAGGCATCATCGCCACTCAGCAAGCCGAAGTGGCCAAGATGCGCAAGTGGCTTCTGGACCATCGGGAGGATCCAAAATGACCCTCGACACCCTCGTCCCGCGCACGAAGTCCGGCAAGATCATTGCCGTGGTTCTGGCGATCGGAATCATCCTTGCCGTAGCCGATCACTGGATGCACCTCTTCGGCTTCCTGCCTCTTCTGATCATCTTGGCCTGCCTGCTGATGCACCTCTTCATGCATCACGGGCATGGCGGTCACGCGCATAAGGTCGCCAAGGACAACCACGATGTCTGACCGGCACATTGAATTTGTCCCGCTCGGCGCCGCGGTTTCTGTGACGCTCGTGGCGATCTACTTGCTTTGCGCTCTCGCTGCCGCCGTCTTGCCGGATATGCCGCTGGCCCATGGCTGGCTGGCCCTGTTCGGCGGCTACCCGCCGCTGACCGCAGGAGGCGTGATCGGCGCTATTGTCACCAGCATCGCCGTCGGCTGGTTGGCGGCTCTCGTCTTGGCGTCTGTCTACAACGCAGTCTCCCGAGGCAGATCGGGGCGTTGATCTTGGGCGCCTAGCCGGAATTTTTCCACTTGACCTTCCTATCATTGGAAGGCGCATCGCTAAACGATCGAGCGACTGTGAGATTTCAAAGACCTCGGATATCTGAGATGGCGACCGGGATGGTTCTAGGGGGACGGCGGGTCATCAGCCGCGCCTTCGACCAATGGGGAGGACCTGTCTGGCCTTTCACTGGACGTCCCGCGCGCCCGGCTAAACAGCATGCCGTCGAAGACCCGGTCGCGCAGGACCAGGGCATGCCATGCGCCGCCAGCAACGTGAACACCGAGGAATGCAAGGAAGGCCCACACCAGGCTCCGGTGGACGCCCGTGAGATCACGCGCCGTCCATGCGCCGATATGAGGGCCTGCGGGCAATTGCCAGACCCCGAACACACGCGGAGGCGGCATGAGCGGAAGTGGCCGGTACGCCAGCCAGCCGGTTATCACGATGGCGACAATAAGCGCGTAAAGGCAAATCTGCACCAAGGCCCCGATGATGGCCAGCACGGGCGAGCGTGGTCGAACGGGGTCTTTTGCGGCCAGTCTCCAACCGATCCGGACGAAGACGATGGCAAGGATCGCGATCCCGAGAGACGAATGCCAGGGCAACCAAAGCATCGTCGTCATACCCAGGCCACCCATGACGGCGAAGGCTGTCGCGATCTGGACAGCCAGGGCCGCTACCGTCAGCCAATGAAGCACACGGACGCCCACGCTCCATGTGTCCAGCTCTGTGATTGCCCGTTTGTCGCGGAATGCTAACTGACCAAGGATGACGGATTTGTTCCTCATATCGAAGCTCGTTGAATTCCTGCTGCTACCGTCCAACCTGATCGGCTTTCTCGGTCTGCTCGGCGTCTTTGCCTGGTTGATCCGCTGGCGGACGATCGGCGCGGCCTGTCTGGTCGCGGCAAGCCTCTTGTTGGCCCTTTCAGGCTGGTCTCCTATAGGCTTGGCCGCTGTCAAGGCGCTGGAAGATCGCTTCCCGCAACCCGTCATTAGCGGACCTGTGACCGGTATCATCATGCTCGGTGGAGCGGTAGATACCCATATCACGCGCTACCGCGGCAGCACGGCGCTCAACGAGGGGGGCGAGCGGCTCACGACGACCCTCGATCTCAGCCGGCAATATCCGGAAGCTCGCATATTCCTGTCCGGCGGCGCAAACCATCCCAGTGCAGACGGGTCGCTAACTGAGTCCCGCGTCGCGCGTGATCTCCTGATCAGGCTTGGCTTGCCGGCCGACCGGATCGAAATGGAAGAGCGCTCGCGCACCACCTGCGAGAACGCCACCGAAAGCACTGTTGCCTTGAAGCCTGACCCCGACCAGCAGTGGCTGCTGGTGACCTCGGCGAGCCACATGCCGCGGGCCGTCGCCTGCTTCCGCGCGGCAGGGTTCAAAGTGGTGCCGTTTCCCGTGGACTACCGGACGAGGGGAAGCGATGAGCTCGCTCGACCAGTCCCGTCGATCGCGCTCGGCCTTGAGGCCACCGACCTAGCCGCCCATGAGTGGTTGGGTCTGGCCACGTACCGCGCCACCGGCCTGACTAATGAAGTGTTCCCTGCACCTTAAGTTATTAAAGAAACACTCAACTGCCTTTGCTGAAAATGGAAATACTCAAATAGTATCAGTAATTATGTGATTGACTGAGCGACATATACTTGAATTCATATTCGATTTCGACTGGTCGTTTCTTACGATCTAATGACTCAAGACGTTTTATTGACCTGAATCGGAGATGGCGGCAGTGAAAACCACAACAATTGATGTAGGTCAGATCTATGATGTACTCGATCCACTCTTAGTCGAGAAGCGCTTATTGCGCCTTCCAGGCGTGACCTCCGTGGGAGTCAACATCGCATCGGGCACCGCCACCATTGGCTTCGACGAGACGCACACAACGATTGAAGCCATCCAGGCCGATCTGATCGCCTGCGGCTTCCACTGCCGGGGCGAGGTGGTGCCACGGCATCTATGTGTACCGAATGATACCACCTTTCCGCCGGCTCAGCCCGCGGCGTCGCATCATGGTTCTCACCTTGCCAGTCAACGCCACGGATCAACAAACGAGGGCAACGGGCCCGGCAAAGCGCCAGCAATGTCCCATGATGCCATGGCACACGAGATGGGCCATGGCGACGGTATGGATATGCAGGCCATGGTCCGGGACATGCGCAATCGGTTCTGGGTCGCATTGATCTTCTCGGTGCCGATATTTCTGCTGCAGCCGATGGGCATGGATTTTCTGCGCATCGATCCGCCGTTCGGATTGAACCGCGAGATCCTACTTTTTGTGTTCGCGAGCGCCGCGATCCTTTACCCGAGCTGGCCGTTTGTTGTCGCCGCCGTGCGCGCGCTGCGGAACGGCGTGCTCAACATGGCTGTATTGGTGCTGCTCAGCGTCGGCACGGGCTATATTTTTAGCGTCGGCTCGACCTTCTTCTTTGAAGGCCAGCAGTTTTACGAGGCCGTCGCCGTCCTGTTGGTGTTCATCCTGCTAGGACACTGGCTTGAGATGCGCGCGCGCGCCGGCGCGTCTGAGGCAATTCGCCAGCTCATGGACCTCGCGCCACCGAAGGCGACGGTGTTCAGGGACGGTAAAGAACTAGAGGTCCCAACCTCCGAAGTCCTCCTCGGTGATACGGTTATTTTGCGCCCAGGCAACAAAATCCCTGTGGACGGGGAGGTCATAGACGGTAGCTCGGACGTTGATGAATCGATGCTGACCGGAGAGTCGATGCCGGTATCGAAAAAACCCGGCGATATGGTCATCGGGGCCACCATCAACAAGAGCGGCAGCCTGCGCTACAAGGCGACAAAGGTTGGAGCCGACACCGCTCTCGCCCAAATCGTCAAGCTCGTCCAGGAAGCGCAAAACTCCAAAGCACCGGCACAGCTTCTCGCGGATCGGGCCTCGCAATGGCTGGTGCTTGCGGCGATCCTGATCGGTCTCATCACCTTCGTGGTCTGGTATTTCTGGATCGGTCAGACCCTCCTGTTCGCGCTGACAATGACCATCACCGTCTTTGTCATCGCCTGTCCCGATGCCCTGGGGCTCGCTACACCAATGGCAGTGATGGTGGGAACCGGACTTGGCGCCATGAACGGTATTCTGTTCAAGAACGCGTCTGCGCTAGAGGATGCGACAAAGCTTGACGTCATCGTTTTCGACAAGACCGGCACACTGACCATGGGCCAGCCGCGAGTGGTTGACGTGATCGCGGCGGGCGGGACGTCCCAGGATGAGGTCGAGCGTGGTTCGGACCATCCGCTGGCGCTGTCCATCATCGAGCGTGCCGAAGGGCTGGCGGTACCGGATGCGCAATCCTTCCTCAATCTTGAAGGAAAGGGCGCCCGCGCGGAGATCGAGGGTCAGACGACGTTTCTCGGCAACCGTCGGCTCATGGACGAGGAGAAGATTGACCTTGGTCAGCTCGCCGCCGTGGCGGACCAACTGAAGGGCGACGGCCGTACCGTCGTCCATGTCGCCCGAGGTGGGCAGATCCTCGGCATCATTGCCATTGCCGATGCGCCGCGCCCGACGGCCAAGGCAACGGTGGCCAAACTGCGCGAGCGTGGCGTCCAGGTCGCCATGCTGACCGGCGACAACGCCGGCACGGCGAAGCGAATCGCCGCAACTCTTGGCATTGATATGGTGCTGGCTGATGTACTGCCGGGCCAGAAGGCCGCGAAGATCCAGGAACTGCAGGCTCAAGGCCACAAGGTCGGGATGGTCGGCGACGGGGTCAACGACGCTCCGGCACTCACCCAGGCCGATGTAGGGTTCGCCATCGGTGCGGGGACGGACGTCGCCATTGAGAGCGCCGACGTCGTGCTCATGAAGAGCGATCCTTACGACATCGTCGGAGCCATCGAGCTCTCCCGCGCGACCCTGCGCAAAATGCACCAGAACCTGTGGTGGGCGGTGGCCTACAATGTGGTCGCCTTCCCGCTCGCGGCCGGCGTGCTCTACCCGGTGTTGTTGAGCCCTGAAATCGCGGCACTAGCCATGTCCGGCAGTTCGGCTCTGGTGGCGGTCAATGCCTTGATGCTAAAGCGCACGCGGCTGGCCGGCATCACGCGTACTGGCGGGTTCCAGAGCGGTTCATCTCTACCGACGGTCGAGGCGGCGGAATGAATAAGGGCACTACCGTTAGGCCACTATCATGGCGGACCCTATGCTCCCTGTTGCTCGCAATGTTCACGATTGCTGCCGGCTTCGGCGTCGTACTGCCGATTCTTCCAGCCACGATCGCACGTGTAGCAGGGACAACCGATACCGTGGCATTGTCCCGACATACCGGTATTCTGACCGGCACATACACGCTCGCGGTGTTTATGTTTGCGCCGCTGTGGGGACGCGTCGCCGATCGGTATGGACGGCAGCCGATAATTCTTATGGGTGTATTCGGTTTCTCGATCACGCTGGTGATCTTCGCCTTCGCGGAGACCTTGCCGCTGCTTTACCTTGGCCGTTTCTTGAATGGACTGTTTGCGTCGTCAATCGCGCCGGCCGCTTATGCCCTCGTAGGCGACCATGCTCCAACGAAAGAGTGGCGCGCTCACCGATTTGCACTGCTGAACATGTCCGGAGCTGCCGGTTTCCTCGTCGGACCGATGTTGGGAGGTCTGGCCGTCCTCGGCACTCGCACACTCTTCCCTTCCCTGGGGGAGCCGATGACATATCGCTCGCCCTTCTTGGCCGGTTCTGGCTTTGCGTTCCTCGTGGCACTAGCCATCTGGGCATTCGTGCCTAATCCTACGAGCAAGGAAGCCGACGCGGGCGGACCTCCTAGCACCCTGAACAACAACACCGCATTACCCCGGCTTCTGAACATTTCCTTCGTCACCGCCGCCGCCGTAGGCGCGTTCGAAGTCGGCTTGGCGTTGCGGGCCACACAAATTCTGAACATGAGTCCCTACGAGGTGGGCCTTATGTTCACCGAGTGCAGTCTCGTCATGTTGGTGGCCCAAGCCATTGTCTTCTCGCCGCTCGTCAAGCCGGAGACGACTCGCTGGTTCCTTACCCCGGCCCTTGCGGTTCTGGCGGTGGGACTTGCCGGTCTTCCGCTCGCAACAGCGACGGTCACGACAATCATCTTCGTTGGTATGATTGCGGGCAGTGCCGGCATTCTTTCGCCAATCGTGACATATTGGATCTCGCTGAGCGCAGGAGAAAGGCAGGGTGCCGAACTGGGTCGTCAAACGGCTGCGGCAAGCCTCGGCCAAGCGACTGGATCCGCCGCCGGCGGGTTGCTATTTGGCGTTGTTTTCGTGCCAAACGCGCCGTTCACGTTGACCGCCGTCGTCGTCTTGAGTGGTCTTGTGGCAAGCATCGGATTGGCACGTCTGTTGGCGCCGCCGCGCAAGGCAAGCGCTTGAATACCGTGCGCACCCCGTCATTAGGACATCGTTAACGCTAAGTGCCATATGCATCAATATGGATAGTCTGCGCATCCTCACGATCGTCCGCTGGATTTGTTCGGTCCTTCTCATAGCAGGGCTGACGAGTTCACCGTCGGCTGTCAATCGGGCACAACCGCCTTCCGTCAGCCAGAGCACAAAGTGGGTTGCGCCTGTTAGCGATCTATTGTTGCCGGGCGAAAGAGACTGGCATGGCCTCCAGGGCCAAAAATCGAGCCACGGGCACCATGCCCACGAACTCGTAGCTGCCTGCGCGTTCGAACACGGAACCAATTCGGCGAAAACCTCAACTATCCCGCCCGCCCGAGCAGGAATAGCGCTCGCTTGGCGCCCTTCGCCCGTTGAGCCCCCGCCCAGAAGTCGATCCACCTAACAGCCAAAGCTTCACACTCTCGTGGTTGCACTTGGCGGCTCGTCGACATGAGCCGGCTTAAGCCGATGGCGGAGCCGATCGCTTCGTGCGCCGAGGCGCCTTCCCAATTGGTGCTCGATTATGAATTCATCACATATTGCCGCTGGCGACCCGCCTGGCGGGCTTGAGACTCGTTCGTCCCTGCGTTCTTCGACAGCAGTTGACCCCGCTCAATTTGACAGGATGTTCAAGAACCGACTGCGCCTCGTCGGCCTGGCCTTCCTGCTGATGTTCTTCGTGATTATTTCAAGGCTTCTTCTACTCGGCATTCTGCCACGCGTTGAAAATGCCGTTGAGCCTGTTTCGCCTTCGCTCGCTCTGAAGCGGCCGACGATCGTCGATCGCAATGGCGAGATTGTTGCGACCGACGTGCCCTCTCAGTCGGCCTTCATGGACTCCCGCAAGCTATTGGATATCGATGAAGCGATCGAGTTGCTGCGAACAGTCCTGCCCGACATAAACTATGGTGAACTCGAAGAACGGCTATCGAAACGAAAGGGGTTCGTTTGGGTGAAGCGGGAACTGTCACCCGAGGCGGCCCGCTCGATCAAGGACCTCGGAATTCCGGGGCTTAGCTTCTACTCTGAGAACAAGCGGCTCTACCCTGGCGGCAATTTAGCCTCCCATGTCATCGGGCTCGTGGATTCTGACAATCGAGGCATCGCCGGAATCGAGAAGTATGCCGACGGCCTACGCTCCTCCAAATCATCCGGGCCCGGCCAGACACCCGCAACGCAACAGCCCATCCAACTCACGCTCGACATGCGCGTTCAGTTTGCGGTGCGTGACGAGATCTCAAAGGCTATCGAGAAGTTCAAGGCTAAGGGGGGCGCCGGATTGGTCATGGACGTCACCAGCGGTGAGATACTGGCGCTTGTCTCCCTACCCGATTTTGATCCGGGCGTTCCGAGTGAAGCGCAAGGTGAAGAGCGGATCAACCGGATCAATGTCGGCGTCTATGAGATGGGTTCGACATTCAAAGCGCTGACGACAGCCATGGCCCTCGATTCTGGCCGATTTACCATTGATTCGCTCCACGATGCCCGGGCGCCGCTGGTCTTCGGCAGGTTTAGAATTCGAGATTTTCAAGGAAAAGGGCGGTGGCTCACGACCGCGGAAGCCTTCATCTACTCGTCGAATATATCAATGGCCAGAATGGCCATGAGCGTCGGCATTGAAGCTCACAAGGCGTTCCTGCAAAAAATGGGACAGTTTATGAGGCTCAAAACGGAGTTGCCGGAGAGTGCCCAACCGATAATCCCAACAAATTGGAGCGAGGTGACCACGGCCACGATTGCGTTTGGTCATGGGATGGCTGTCGCGCCGCTGCAGGCGGCGATGGCCGTGGCGGGCCTCGTGAATGGGGGAACGCTGATTGCGCCGACCTTCATCAAGGGAACCAATGTCGAACAGCGTGTTCTTGGCCGAGACTTAGTGAAGCCGGCGACGAGTGAGGCGCTGCGATACCTGATGCGTCTCAACGCCGAAAAAGGATCGGCTAAGAATGCGGCGATCGACGGCTACGATGTGGGCGGAAAGACAGGCAGCGCTGAGAAAGTTATAAACGGCCGTTATGCAGAGGGGCGCCTTCTCACGTCGTTTATGGGTGTAGTGCCAATCAGCCAGCCTAAGTACCTATTTCTGACGATGCTGGATGAGCCGCAAGCACTGCCGGAAACGTCCGGCTACGCTACATCCGGTTGGAATGCGGTGCCCACCACGCGAACAATCATGATGAGAACGCTGCCGCTTCTAGGCGTGCAGTCCAATCGTCTTCCAGGCGAAGCGGCAACAAAGACCGCAAATTAACCGCCGATCCACTAAACTCCAAGGCCCGACCACGGCTCCTGCAACGAGCTTTGGTTGGGCGCTTGATATCGACCAACTCGTTGTATCCCTCGGTCGCCGGAATGGATTTCACTCCAGACATAAATCCTGTGAGTATTCAACGTGGAGATTGTCGTAGCGTTTTGTCCGGTACACGCCCTGCATACGATCCATTGAACGACGAACATACCCATCGTGGAAAGGCTGCCAGACCAGTGTCGCGTCAATCCATTGTTGATCGCCACTTCCTCCGGATGGAGGTCTCGGTACAAATCCCTTAGCGCGAGTACCGGTTTGCGATTGCTACTGCTGCGACGAGGTTGCAGTGTTCGCGATGCCTGCCAAGCCAGGACGGTAGGGATCCGCGAGCGCCGCTCCAGGACGGCTCACTTGCGCGCCATCCGACGTCAACTTCGAGAGACGCATAGGACCGGACGATTTGAGGACATCTCGGAACCTCCAATTCATCCCACCATCAGCATAGGCCATAGGAATATCAGGACTCAGCGCGACGAGTTCGGCTACTTGAGCTTGATCCAACGCGCGTTTTTGGGCGACCTTCGCGGCGACAGACGGATCGACGTCGTAGGCGGGACAAGGCGCTAGCGGCTCAAATGTCGCCCCCTGATTCCTCACCGTGGCTCCAAAGACATATTTTCGCCCACAGGCGGTGACGCGGGGAGGCTGCCTCGTCAGGTCGAACTGGTCGGCGCCCTCCTTGAGATTCAGCCAAAAATCCATATTCGGATCTTCCCGATGGGCCGCTAGGTTCCGCGCGGTCATCCGGAACGGCAAGGATTGGACCTGGAAATCCGTCTGCCCGCCGGCGAAGGCGTCCCGCGCAAGAGCATAGATTTCCGCGACGCCACTATCGGTCAGGGCGAAGCAACCCGACGACGTGCACGCGCCATGAACCATCAGGGCGGCACCCTCGTAACCGAGGGCCTTTTCGAGTTGGTTGGGGAAACCGAGATTGAATGACAAATAGTATTGCGATTGCGGGTTCATGAGCGCTGGCGTCACGCGATAGAACCCCTCCGGTGCCTGTCGATCACCCTCACGCTTCTTGGGACCAAGCTTTCCTGACCACCGGCATATAGGGTAGGTTTTAAGAAGCGCATATTGGCCGCTGCGGTTGCGCTTCCAAACCTCAAGCTCACTCTCCTGCTTATAGATCCTGATGAAAATCGGATCGGATGCCTTCATGCCCATATCGTTCATGTTGGCGACGAGCTTAGCCGGGAGAGGTTGGACACTGCGGGTGTCGAGATCAGCTGTCGTGCACCCGGCAAGGCCAAGCGCGAAAGCTGCCACAACGAACAACAAGCGAAACCGAGCCATATTGGCCTTTCGAACGGGCGCCGCCTTGGTGTCATGCGGCCGCTATCACAGAACGGGAGCGTTTGCCGGTCAGGAGCCAACGGCAAGCAGAACGGAATTCCCAATTAAAGAGCGGCCTTTGCGCCAGCGAACGGTGGTTGCAATGCTCATCAAGAGTACTCCGCCCACCGCAAAGTAAATCCGTACCGGCTCAAGATACGTGAGAAGTGTGCTTGCCCCAAACAAAGCGAGTAATAGTTTGTTGCAGATCGGGCATGCAATGCCAACGTAGTTGACGATCCCGCCAACGCTGGCAAGCTTGACCGCGCAGGCTGGAACAGGAATCGAGATATAGACCCCCAGCAGTATGGCCTGCAACGCGAGCAATCCAATCTCGAACCCGCTGGTTGGCGTCATCCGAATGAAGAACGGATTTTGCCAAAGAGCCGCAACCGTACCAAGAAAAACGAAGGAGCCAACGGCAATAAGCACTCCTTTGGCAACAGATCCCAACGTCATGGTTTATCCTTCGGAAAAGACCCCGACTCCGCGTACCACCTTCCATAGTAGGAAGGTCAAGAGGCTTTTGGTAACTGCCGCATGACGACCGCTCGAATGCCCTGCGGCCGCCGCTCTGCTGGCGAATGACAAGGAATTAAGAGACATTAAGCTGCGAGACCTGACATTACGCTCTTAAGCTGTAGAAGAATAACCATATGTCGCGTCATAACTATCGCGGCAGTTTGCGCATCCGGACTGTCTGCAAGAGCGTCGTGCCAGTAAATTCGGGCACACGTCGAGCTGAAGCCTGCAGACGAGCCGGGCGAAAGTCAGACCAAGGATGGTGAGCCCGAGCGACAGATGCACTGTCAACCAGGGCGGTCATCATGGTGACCCCACCAACACGGGAAAAGCCGATCGATAGCTGCGACGCCACGATCAGAGCCGGTGGAGGACACAATTCCGAAAGGCGCAGCCTGGTGCCGACCTTGTGGACGTGGGTTTCCGCAAGGATCTTCCGGGCTAGCCTTCCTTCATGCCTCATGCTTCCATCGGACCCTACCGATACCGCGCACGCGCAAGTCTAGTGACCTAAGAAATCAGGCTCGCACGTCGACGATGCCCATCATCCCGAGTTGCTCGTGTTCTAGGATATGGCAGTGATACATGCGCGGGCCGGGCCGATCTTGCCGCAGCAGGATCCGAACGGTCTCGCCGCGCGCGAGGTTCACCGTGTCCTTCCACGCCCTGAAGGGCGGTTTTGCGACCTTGCCGTCCCGCTCGGTCTCGACCAGTTGGAACTGCGTGCCGTGGACATGGAACGGATGGTCCATGTCGGCCTGATTGACGAGTTCCCAGAGTTCGACCTCGCCGGTCTTCGAGACGACGTCGACGCGGTTCATGTCGAACGAAACGCCGTTGATCAGGAAGCCCATCTCCATGCCGCCCGCCGCCATCGCCATGGTCTCGCTGAAGACGAAGCGCCGGCTCACCGACGCCGCGCCGAGGTCGGCGATCGGCCGGAGCGTCGCGGGCAGCGGCGGAACCGGCTCGGCGTTCGTCTTCGATATCGCGATCGTCAGGAGTTCGATGCCAGCATCCTTGGGCCGTCCCGGACCCATCCAGCCGCGATCGTAATCAAGCGTGCGAAGCGTGGCGGTACCGGGCTTGTCGAACGCGACGATGACTTCCATCCGTTCTGCCGGACCGAGAAGGATGTCCTTGACGCCCGGCACAGGCGCTTCCAGCAGGCCCCCATCGGTACCGACAATGGTCATCGGTGCGTCGCCGAAGGCGAGACGCAGGTAGCGCGCATTGGTCGCGTTGAACAGCCGGAACCGCCGCTGCGTGCCGGCCGGAACGGTCAGGACCGGGTTCTTCTGGCCGTTGACCAGCACGTGATCGCCGACGCGGCCATTCATCGCGTCGACCATGGTGTTCTCCGGCATCGTGCCGTCGGCCGCGAGACGCAAATCGGTGAAGAACAGGAGCGTGTCGCCGTAAGCCGCCGGGATCGGGTCCAGCTTCGGCTTGACGAGGAAGGCGCCGGCGAGCCCGCGATAGACCTGCTCCGCCGTCTTCGCGTGCGGGTGCGGATGATACCAATAGGAGCCGGCGCTCCCCTCGGGCAGATCGAAGCTGTAAGTCCGGTCGTCGCCGGCCGCGACCGGGTCCATCGGGTTGCCGTCCTGGTCGGCTGGGACCGGCATGCCGTGCCAGTGGATGGTGCTCTCCTGGCCGGAAAGCCGGTTGGCGAGGGTGATCTTGACCCGCTCGCCTTCCGTCACTTCGATCAGCGGTCCGGGACTGTCGCCATTATAGCCGAGGATCGGCGTATCGAGCCCCTCCGCGATGCGCGCGATTGCAGGCTCGGCGGTGAGCGTCGCCTCGAAGAGGCCCGGCTCGGCCGCCCGGTTGACGAGCCGCTGCAGGTCACGCAGCGGCGCGCCCTCCGGCAGGACAGGGAGGCTGCCGGGCATCGCCATCGTGTCATGACCGGCGTGCATGCCGCCCATTCCCTCCATTCCCTCCATTCCGTCCATTCCGTCCATTCCGTCCATTCCGTCCATCTTCATCTGGGCCATGGCCCGGCCGCCTGCGAGAAGCGTCGCCGTGCCGGCAAGAAGGAAACTGCGTCGGTTCATGATGTCCCTCTCCGGGTTCAAAGATTGCGGGCACGCAGCCGGAGAGCGTTGCCGATGACGCTGACCGAGGACAGCGCCATGGCGGCGGCGGCCACGATCGGCGAGAGCAGGATGCCGAAATGCGGATAGAGCACGCCGGCGGCGATCGGCACGCCGATGGCGTTGTAAATGAAGGCGAAGAAGAGGTTCTGGCGGATGTTCGACATGGTCGCCGCGGAAAGGCGCCTGGCGCGCACGATGCCCATCAGGTCGCCCTTGACCAGGGTTACCCCGGCACTCTCGATCGCCACATCCGTCCCCGATCCCATGGCGATGCCGACATCCGCCGCGGCGAGCGCCGGGGCGTCATTGACGCCGTCACCGGCCATCGCAACCACTTTTCCTTCGCGCTTGAGCTTATCGACCACCGCACTCTTGCGCTCCGGCAGCACGTCCGCCTCGATATCGTCGATGCCGAGGCGGCGCGCGACGGCTTCGGCCGTGGTGCGGTTGTCGCCGGTGAGCATGACGACCCGGATGCCTTGTTCACGCAGCGCCGCAAGCGCGGCCGGCGTCGTCGGCTTCACCGGGTCGGCGATGGCGAGAATGCCGGCGGGCCGACCGTCGACGGCCGCGAAGATCGCCGTCGCGCCGTCCTGCCGCAGGGCATCCGCCCGGCCGGAGAGAGGCGCCGTGTCGACGCCCTGTTCCCGCAGGAAGGCGGCATTGCCAAGGATGACGCGACGGCCTTCAACGGTGCCATAGGCGCCCTTGCCGGTCGGCGAATCGAAATCCTCCACGGCCGGCACAACGAGGCCCCTTGCCTCCGCCGCCGCCACGATGGCAAGTGCCAGTGGATGCTCGGAAGCCCGCTCGACACCGGCCGCGAGCTGCAGCAATTCGTCTTCCGTGAAGCCGGATTCCGGCACCACTTCCGTCACCGACGGCCGGCCTTCCGTCAACGTCCCGGTCTTGTCGACGACCAGCGTATCGACCTTCTCGAGCCGCTCCAGCGCTTCGGCGTTCTTGACCAGCACGCCGAGCCCAGCGCCTCGCCCGACGCCCACCATGATCGACATCGGCGTCGCCAGGCCGAGCGCGCAGGGGCAGGCGATGATCAGCACGGCGACGGCCGCGACCAGGGCGTAGGCGAAGCGGGGCTCGGGCCCGAACACCGCCCAGGCGGCAAAGGCGACAAGAGCGACCGCGATGACGAGGGGCACGAACCAGCCGGCCACCTGGTCGGCGAGGCGCTGGATCGGCGCCCGCGAGCGCTGCGCCTCGGAAACCATCTGGACGATGCGGGCGAGCATGGTGTCGCGGCCGACCTTCTCAGCCCGGATCACCAGCGCGCCGGTCTGGTTCAGCGTGCCGCCGATGACGGCATCGCCCGCAGACTTGGTGACGGGCATGGATTCGCCGGTCACCAGGGCCTCGTCGAGCGAGGAGCGGCCGTCGAGGACCTTTCCGTCCACCGGCACCTTCTCGCCGGGCCGCACGCGCAGGCGGTCGCCCAGGACGACGAGGTCGAGCATGACCTCCTCCTCGGAGCCGTCGGCGTTCAGCCGCCGCGCCGTCTTCGGAGCGAGGTTGAGCAGCGCCCGGATCGCACCGGAGGTCTGCGCGCGGGCGCGCAGCTCCAGCACCTGGCCGAGCAGCACCAGCACGGTGATGACGGAAGCCGCCTCGAAATAGACCGCGACCGTGCCGTCCATGCCCCTGAATGCCGCCGGAAAGACGCCCGGCGCGAGCGTCGCCACGACGCTGTAGAGCCAGGCGACGCCCGTGCCCATCGCGATCAGCGTGAACATGTTGAGGTTGCGCGTGACGAGCGACTGCCAGCCGCGAACGAAGAACGGCCAGCCCGCCCAGAGCACGACGGGCGTCGCGAGCACGAATTGGATCCATGTCGACAAAGCGGGTGGCACGACATGGTGGATGGCCGGGAACAGATGGCCGCCCATTTCCAGCAGGAATACAGGAACCGCCAACGCGAGGCCGATCCAGAACCGCCGCGACATGTCGTTGAGTTCCGGGTTCGGGCCCGCCTCCGCGGTAACCTGCAGCGGTTCCAGCGCCATGCCGCAGATCGGACACGAGCCCGGGCCGATCTGGCGGATCTCGGGATGCATCGGGCAGGTGTAGACGGTGCCTTCCGGCGCAGGGGCCGCCGCCGGCTGACTGCCGGCCGTCAGATAGCGGGCCGGATCGGCTTCGAACTTCGCCTTGCAGCCGGCGGAGCAGAAATAATACGGCTGGCCGTCATGCTCAGTCCGATGCTTCGCTGTGGCCGGATCGACGTCCATGCCGCAGACTGGGTCTTTGACGGTCGCGCCTGCTGATGCAGAGCGATGCTCCGCGTGATCGTGACGGTGAGCGCCGACATGGCCGCTGTGTCCGATTTCCTCGGATACGCTCCTGCCGTGATGGTCATGCCGATGCTCCGCCACGTTCGTCTCCTGTGCTCGCTGCGATACCCAGGGTGGGTATATCCATCCCTTGCGATATATACCCAGATGGGGTATATGGCAAGCATGCAGCAAGAAACAAAAACCTCCTGCCTGAAGCGCCTCAACCGCATCGAAGGCCAGGTGCGCGGCCTCATCGGCATGGTCGATGACGATCGCTATTGCATCGACGTGGTCACCCAGATCTCGGCAGTCCGCGCCGCGCTGAAGCGCGTCGAGGAGGAGGTCCTCAAGGATCACGTCTCGCATTGCGTTGAACATGCGATAACGGCCGGCGACCCTGACGAGCAGCGGCAGAAGATCAACGAGCTCATGCTCGTGCTCGGCAAGATGTGACGCCAGGGCGGGCCTCTGAATGCTTTTCATCGTTTCGAAGCTCGTCCAATCCGCCCTGCTGCCGTCGAACATCGTCGCCTTGCTCGCCGCGCTCGGGCTTCTGGCTCTGATCCTGCGGCGTCGAGGCGTCGCCCTTGGATTCTTCAGCGTGTCGGCCGTGCTCCTGATCCTTGCCGGCTGGTCGCCGCTCGGACCGGCCCTCGTCATGCCGCTCGAGGATCGCTTCCCTGTCCCCGAACTGCCCTCCGCGGTTGCGGGCGTCGTCATGCTCGGCGGAGCCGTCGACACCCACATTGCCGGCGACCGCAACAGCGTCGCGCTCAACGACAATGCGGAACGCATTTTCGCGGTGGCCACTCTGGCGCGACGCTATCCCGAGGCGCGGATCGTTCTTTCCGGCGGCGCCGGCCATCTTCTCATCGGGCAGACACTGAGCGAATCCGAGATTGCGCGCCGCATGCTCGTCGATCTCGGCCTGCCGCCCGAGCGCATCGAGATGGAGGAGCGGTCGCGCACTACCTTCGAGAATGCGACGGAGAGCCTGACCGTCGCCAGGCCGAAATCCGGCGAAACCTGGCTCCTGGTCACCTCCGCCTACCACATGCCGCGCGCCGTCGCCTCGTTCCGTGCGGCCGATTTCCCGATCGTCCCCTACCCTGTCGATTTCCGTACGCGGCCGGCGGACCTCCGCCGTCCGGTCAACACGATCGCGGATGGCCTGACCTTGACGGATATCGCCGCGCACGAATGGCTCGGGCTCATCGCCTATCGGCTCTCGGGACGGACACGGAGCATCCTGCCCGGACCCGAATAGACATTTCGACCTACGCTTCCGGCTCCCGCAGCGTCGGAATGCGTCAGCGCGGCGGGCGCAGCCCATCCAGGGTGACCGCGACAAGCCGGCGGACCGCGGCCTTGGATGGCAGGCTGGCGGCCGCCGTCAGGGCATGAAGACAGTAGCTCGCAAGCTCGTCCGGCGCGACATCGTTCCGGAGGTCGCCGGTCTTGGCGCCCTCGGCCAGCAGGTCTCGAATGAACCCCTTGAGGTGCTGCCGCGCTCGGGCGACGTGCTCGCCTCGATGCAGGAGCGCCGCGAGTTCGGTGCCGTGATGCTCGTGGGAAATGTGCGCATAAGCCTCGAGCACGGCTTGGAGCCGCTCGCCGGCGCCGCCAGCTCGATCCCGGACTTCGGCGAGTTGTTCGAGGTGGCTGGCGACCTGACGTTCATGCCACGCGACCAGGATCGCCTCGACGTCCGGGAAGTATTTGTACAGCGTCGCGCGACCGATGCCGGTCGCCTCGGCGATCTGCGACATCGTCACCGACGCCAGCCCGTGCTCGGCCGCCAGCGCCGCCGTAGTGTCCAGGGTCGCGTCACGCACCGCGCGGCGGTGCGCCCCGATCGTCTCGTTCCACAGCTTCGGCATCGCTGCACTATACCCGACGCGACGATCATGTCGAGATGTGAGACATCATGACTTGATATAGACAGACTGTCTCTATAAATTGTCCGTGATGAAAGCCCGACAACCGCTCGTGATCGAGGAGACGCACGTGGCCGACCCGGCCCCCGATACCGCCGAGGACACCGGCACACCGCGCTGGGTGAAGGTGTCCGGGACCATCGTCATCGTTTTGGCCCTGCTGATGATCGTCATGCTGCTCTCCGGCCACGGGCCTGGTCGTCACATGCCTGGCGGTCACTTACCGCCCTCGAGCGCGACAGAAGGCACAGCCGGGGACCACACGCCCGGGGGCGGCCTGTGATGATCATGACGCCCCGTCTCCGCAGGTTCATGCTCACCGCACATGTGACGTCCTCGGTCGGTTTGCTCGGCGCGGTCGCGGGCTTCCTGGTTCTCGCCATCGCCGGCCTGATCAGCCAGGACGCGCAGATCGTGCGTGCCGCCTATCCCGCGATGGAATTGATCGCCCGGTTCGTCATCGTTCCATTAGCCTTTGCGGCCCTGCTCATCGGGCTCGTCCAGTCGCTCGGTACCAAATGGGGCCTGTTCCGGCACTATTGGGTCCTGGCGAAACTGGTGCTGACCGCCCTTGCCACCATCGTCTTGCTGCTGCAGATGCAGCTCATCGGCTACATGGCCGACGTCGCGGCGGATACGACATTGTCCGGTTCCTATCTGCGCGAGGCGAGAATGACACTCGTGGCGCACGCCGGCGGCGGCCTGCTGGTGTTGCTCGTGCCCATGGCGCTGTCGGTGTACAAGCCGCGGGGCAGGATCCGGTATGGATGGCGCAAGCTGCAGGAGCGGCGTGCGCCGCTCGTGCGATAGAGGCAGCGCTGCTCGGCCCCGGCCAGCGCCATGCTCAAGGGTGGAAAGCTCTCGAACGACCCGATTGCTATTGCTCCCTCCGAGTCCTCACCAAACCATCAGCTTTCGATCAAGCCTCCATCAGCCCAACGGCATTGAATTACCAATCGCCTGGACCCACCGTCGCATTTTGCAAGACAAATTCTCGTTGCGGAGGTTCGAGAGAGACTCGCCTATGCCAGCAGCTTGTCCAACTCTTCGATCGAAAGAGCACCCGCATTTCTGGCTCCGTTGATGAAAAACGTCGGTGTGGCGTCGACACCGAAAACCTTGGAACCACGATCCTTCACCGCATTCACCCCGTCGAGCAGAGCCTGGTTTTTCAAGGTCAGCTCGAAAGTGCCCTGTGTAAAACCGACCTGCTTTGCCAGTCCGAGCAGCGCCGAGACCGGATCATCAACGAAGGCCCATTTTTCCTGATGATCGAACAAGAGGTCGACCATCGGGAAGAATTTGTTATTCGGCGCGGCATGGCAGAGCATAATGCCGGCCGTGGCCAGCGGATCGAGCGGGAAATCGCGGAAGATAAAATTGATCCGGTTCGTGTCGACATATTTCTGCCGAAACGGCTTCCATGTCGTGTCGTGAAACGCCTTGCAATGGCTGCAAGTGAGCGAAGCATATTCAATAACCACGTTGGTAGCCTTCGGATCACCGAGTTGCTTTTCACCAAGCGGCCCCGGCTTCATGAGTTCCGTAACGTCGACAGTATCGGCCGCCTGCGCTCCATGCGGCGGTAACGCCGCGAGAGCGCCTACCGCGAGCGAACCAGCGCCGATCTGGCAAAGAACCTGCCTGCGATTGAGGATCACGATCCCTGTTCTCCCTGAGCCTCGACGCATGTTCACTAAGCCCATGGCCGAACGGTCGCGCTGTTCAGAGTGAAACTATCAGAAGGATGCGCGGTCCCTCAACCGTTCGCTTTGTAATCACTTGACGAGCCACAGCCTCGATGGCTGGGGACCGACGGTCCTGCAAAACCCGCTATCCTGTGAGTGATGTGCCCTCGGACGAAACAGGTTACAATCGGGGCCAACAGACTGAAGCACCCAGAGGGTCGCGAAATCCGGCACACAGTGCGACCCATGCGATCATTGGGGAACTGCTACCCGTCCTCTGGCTTCCAGATGATCAACGAGGCCGGCTTGGTAGGGATCTTCCAGCGCAGCCCTCGGACTGCTAACTGGAAAGCCATCCGAGGTGAGCTTTGCGAGTTTCTTCGATCCGGCGGATTCGAGAATTGCCCGGAAAGCTCGGTTCATGCCACCGTCCGCATAGGCGAGCGGCTCATCGACTTCCGAAGCGCTGATGTCGGCCAGCCGGGCCTGATCTCTTGCCTGCTTGGCCGCGACCATCGAGGCGAAGGACGGATCCAACTTATAGTCGGGACAAGGGGCCAGCGGATCGAACACAGCGTCCGGATCCGTTGCGGTCGCTCCAAACACATACCGCCTTCCGCAGGCGGCCACCCGTGGCGGCTGTCGGGTGACATCGAACTGATCCGTACCCTGCTTCAGGTCGAGCCAGAAGGCCATATTGAGATCGTTCTTATGATGCGCCAGATTTTGCGGCGTCATGCGGAACGGCAGCGACTGCACCTGAAATTCGGCCTGGCCACCGACGAAAGCCTCCCTCGCCATCGCGTAGATCTCGGCGACGCCGTCATTCGTCAGAGCGTAGCATCCGGACGATGAACAGACTCCATGCACCATCAACGCCGTGCCCTCATAGCCCAGCGCCTGTTCGAGCCTGTTCGGGAAGCCGAGATTGAAGGCCAAATAGTACTGAGATTGCGGGTTCATCAGCGCCGGCGTCACGGAATAGAAGCCTTCGGGCGCCTGGCGGTCGCCTTCGCGCTTCTTCGGCCCGAGCTTCCCAGACCAGCGGCAAATCGGATAGGTCTTCAGAAGAGCGTATCTTCCTCTGCGATCGCGTTTCCAGACCTCAAGCTCGCTCTCCTGCTTGTAGATCCGGATCATGATCGGGTCGGACGGCCTCATACCCTTCTCGCTCATCCGCGAGACGAGCTTTGCCGGAAGCGGCTGCATGCTGCGGGTATCGAGATCGACAGTGGTGCAGGCGGCAAGGCCAAATGTTAATGCCGCGAGGGTGAAGAGAGAGCGAAGAATTGCCATACATCGAATTCCGGGAGCGTGGTCTTTGATCCGCGTGACCCAACCTGGATCGTAGCCATCGTCGGTTAGCGGTCCGGCTCATGCTGCCCTTCCTAGCATGGGCGATGCTGTGCTGCCGAATTCGATCGATGCGTCCGCTCGACGCAGCGCGATTCGAACGCTGACGATCCGACGTATGAAAATATTCTGGCTCGACCTCTTGAACCTCTAGTGGGTTGAGATCCCACTTTCAGCAGCGCCAGCCGGTTGCTCGCGCATTTGGGAGCAACGAACCTCTAAGAGAAGGACCGACCCATGAATGAGGCGTCAGTACGTTCGATTCCTAATGATGGTCTGTTGTGCCCCCATTGTCGCGTCGATCTTACGATGTCGGATAGACAGGGCATCGAGATCGACTATTGCCCCAAATGCCGCGGCGTTTGGCTGGACCGAGGGGAGCTGGACAAGATCATCGAGCGCAACGCGGCCTATGAAGCGCGGCCACCCGCGCCGCAAGCCATTGCCCAACCGCAGCCGGTGGTGCAGGGAACCCCCTATCCAGATCGTTCGGATCATGGCGGCCACTATGATGATGACAGTCGCGGTCATGGCGGACACGGCCGGCGTAGCCGAGGTCATGGCGGCTTCCTAGGGCGGTTGTTCGATTAGGAGCTCGATGGCTGTTCCTCATGGCTGATCGCCGATCGGCAACTCGATTCTAGCAATCATCGGCCAGTCGGCGAGGTAAACCTCCGCTGGCTGGCTGCAGACAGACAAAGCAACGAGAGCATGCGGGATAGAGCCGCCGAAGAAGTTCGGATGATCGCCCTCGCCCGGAAAGGCCAAGAAACGCACCCAAGAAATCGGGCCTGGCCACGAGCGTCTGTTACCGTTCCCGCGCCCGGAGATATCCTGTGCCAAAGAGAAGTGCGGACAGGAAGGCCAAAGCGAGGCTGACGATGAAGATCACGCCGTCGTTCAGCAGCGCCGGTTCGGCCAGCACATGGACGAGCTTGAGCGGCACGAAGGCGACAGCAAAGCCGATTATGAGACCGACAAAGGCATAGAGCAGAAGGAATACGCTGATCGAAATTGCATGGAGGAAGCGTGCCATTGTGGGTCCATCAGCCATGGGTAACGACAAGCCCTCGCATCCGTCCGAAGCCGGCGGGCGGGAAGGCGCGAGGAAAGGTCGCGCCTCCAGCTTGGAACCTCTAGCCGCCACAGGAGCAAGCTCATTTCAATGGGCTTCATGTTGGCACTGGCCGTGATCCTCCAAGATCTGGATGACCCGGCAATCGCAGATCCGGCCATGCCCGCATTCGCTTACCATACGCCGCAACTCGGACTTCAGGGCTGTCAGCTGGACGATCCGCCGATCAACTTCCTTGAGATGACGCTGCGCTATGCTGTCCGCCTCGTGACACGATCGGTTCGATTGCTCCGTCATGGCGAGGAGCTCTCGAATGTCTTCGACCGAGAATCCGAGCTCTCGTGCGTGCCTTATGAAAGCAAGACGCTTCAAATCCTCGGATTCATACTGGCGGCGGTTGCCCTCGGTCCGCGGCGGAGCTGCCAGAAGGCCGATTTGCTCATAAAAACGAATCGTCGGGATCTTGACGCCACTTTGTCTGGATGCCTCACCAATTGAATATTCTGAACGCTGCATTTTGCGCTTGCTCCTACAGTGGCTAGAGGATTTAGCGTCTCGCAAAAGCTCTTTCAAGGATACTCATCATGACGGCCATCGCCTCCAGCAGCCGCTTTCGTGTCCAGGGAATGGACTGCGCGTCGTGCGCCAAAAAGATTGATACGGCCGTTCGGCGGATCGAAGGCGTCGAAGACGTTGCGGTATCCGTCACGGCGGGCACAATGACGGTGCGGCACGACTCGAACGAGGCAATTCGAGCGAAAATTGAAGGCCAGGTGAGCCGTCTTGGCTATGGGGTTGCGCTGATCCCCGGCCAGGAAGACGCCAAGAAAACGAGCGTCGAAGATGCCCATGCGGATCACGGGCATGGCGACGACGAGCATGATCATGAAGGTCATGACCACGGCGATCATGATCAGGAGGGGGCAGCCAATTCCCACGGGAGCCATGATCACGACGGTCATGATCAACATCACGGACACTCTCATGCTCCATCGGCGAAATCAGTTATGTCGACCGGCGGCAAGAAGGCCGAGCCCGCCGGCCTCCACTCTCATCTCCACGATCACGGTCCGAGCGAGGGCCCCTGGTGGCGCCAGCGCCGTGCGCTGCTGACGATCGCCAGCGGCGTCGCGCTTGTTCTCGCCTATGGATTAGGCCAGCTCTTCCCCCAATATGATGCTTGGGTGTTCAGCATTGCCATGCTGGTCGGCCTCGTTCCGATCGCTCGCAGGGCCTTGATGGCCGCTCTGGCCGGCACGCCGTTTTCGATCGAGATGCTGATGACGATTGCCGCCGTCGGTGCGGTCATCATCGGCGCATCCGAGGAAGCCGCGGCCGTCGTGTTCCTCTTTCTCATCGGCGAATTGCTGGAGGGCGTCGCCGCCGGCCGTGCGCGGGCCAGCATCCAAGGCCTTGCGGCTCTAGTCCCCAAGACGGCGCGTCTCGAGCGGGATGGAAAGCTAGAGGAAGTGCCGGCCGATAGCCTCAAGGTCGGCGCGGTCATCCTGGTGCGGCCAGGCGATCGCATCGCTGCGGACGGCAAGATTCTGGAGGGATCGAGCGAGATCAATGAGGCTCCCGTCACCGGCGAGAGTACACCCAAGCGGAAAGAAGCCGGCGATGACGTCTTCGCGGGTACGGTCAACGGCGAGGCCGTTCTGCGCGTCCACGTTACGGCCGCCGCTGCCGACAATACCATTGCCCGCATCGTCAAGCTGGTCGAGGAGGCGCAGGAGTCCAAGGCACCGACCGAGCGATTCATCGATCGCTTTTCAACCTACTATACGCCGGGCGTCATAGTCGTCGCAGCCTTGATCGCCATCGTGCCGCCGCTATTCTTCGGCGGGACATGGGACGAGTGGATCTACAAGGGTCTCGCCATCCTGCTGATCGGCTGCCCATGCGCCCTCGTGATCTCGACGCCGGCCGCCATCGCGGCGTCGCTTTCGGCTGGAGCGCGTCGGGGCCTCCTGATGAAGGGCGGCGCCGTCCTGGAGACGGTCGGCAAGGTCACCGCCGTCGCGCTCGACAAGACCGGGACGCTGACAGAAGGCAAGCCCAAGGTGACGGACATCCTCTCGTTCGGTCGCAGCGAAGCGGACGTACTCCGCCTGGCGGCGGCCCTCGACCAAGGGTCCAGCCATCCGCTGGCGCTCGCCATCCTCGATCGAGCCGCTGCCGACAAGGTTCAGATTCCGAAGGCAGAGGGCGCGGAAGCGCTTGGCGGCAAAGGAGTCACGGGAAGGGTTGACGGCGACGAGCTGCTGCTGGCTTCGCCCAAGGCGGCTGCAAGTCGCGCTCCGCTGACCGAGGACCAGGTCGCTCGCATCGCGGCCCTCAACGACGAGGGCAAGACGGTTTCGGTTCTCGTCGTCGGAAACGAAGCCGCGGGCGCAATCGCCATGCGCGACGAGCCTCGCGAGGATGCGAAGCAGGGACTGAAGGCGTTGAAAGACGCGGGCATCCGTACCGTGATGCTGACGGGCGACAATCGCCGAACCGCGGAGGCGATCGGACGGGATCTCGGCATCGAGGTCCGGGCCGAATTGCTGCCGGAAGACAAGAGCCGGATCGTCGGCGAGCTTCAGTCGCAGGGCCTCAAAGTCGCCAAGGTCGGCGACGGCATTAACGACGCGCCGGCGCTCGCAGCGGCGGATGTGGGCATCGCCATGGGCGGCGGCACCGACGTGGCGCTGGAGACGGCCGACGCCGCCGTGCTGCATGGCCGCGTCATGGACATCGCCTCGATGATCGAGCTGTCCAAGCGGACGATGTCGAATATCGGCCAGAACATCACGATCGCGCTCGGACTGAAGGCGGTATTCCTCGTAACCACGGTCATCGGTCTGACCGGGCTTTGGCCAGCGATCCTCGCCGATACCGGGGCGACGGTTCTCGTCACCGCGAACGCCATGCGTCTGCTGGCTTGGCGTCCTAGAGGCGCGTGATATTCTCCTTGTCCAGCCGCCTTTGTCTTCGTGAGGCCAGCTTGTTTATGTCGATCTATCTCGGCTTGATGAAATTTTTAGGTTCAGGATCTGCCGTAATGGCAAGCAGTCCCGATCGAAACTGGCTTTTGCCGAATGAAACCAACGGAGCTTCTCTTCGGTCGAGACAAAAGAAGAATTTCCCTCTGCTCGCTATCCTTCTTTCTTTCGCAGCCAGTGTTCTCACGCTCAGTCTCTTTTATCTCGCGCGCGAAGCAGCAGGAACAAGTCAAACCGAATGGCACTGACGATGCATGCGCACCGGGCGGCGTTTGGCTCTCCGAATCGTGATCTGTATTGGCTTATGGTTCCGGGCATTGTGGGGTCTACGAACATGACCTCGAAGGAGCGACAGTTTGAGCGCTCGACGGATATTGAAGACGCTGGTGTTCTGCGCGTCAGCAGCGGGCACCGCTTATATCGGGGCCCGCTTCTCATTCTGGATGATTTGTGTCTTCGGAGGCCACGGCTATTCCGAAGAAATCTACGCAGCTTGGGATACCGCGTTGTTCACCCTTCTCTGGGGCGCGACGGGAGCATGGGTCGCCATAACCGACCCCTAGGATGTGCGGCGTCGCGAATTCGCAACGCGGGCATGATCTGCGGATCTCCTGCCTGCGCTATCGGGCCATCGCTTGGCAAATGACGAAACGCACGAGAGGTACTTCGGTGTCCAGACGAAAGCCAGGAGAACAGTCCCATGGCTCGTCGTACTCTCGACCGCGAGCGATGTGGCCTTTTGCGAGGCGGGTAAAGATATGGCCCGTGCTCTTGGCGTTGCCGTCAGCATTCTACGGCTATGGGGCAGCCGCCGACGGTTCCGTAGATAGCGATCTCGCCACGCGCGGAGGCGGGACCGTTTTTGTCAGTCGCGGCGCAGACTGTACCGAAGACTACGCCTCGGAGCTTAGATCGGCGGGTATCGACGTGGAGGCGCGCCGGATGGGCAAGCTTGCGTCTCTGGCGCGCTTCGTTGGACTGCCAGACGGCTCCGCACCGCAACACCTTGTCATCATTCAGGGCTACATCATCGCCGACCATGTCGGACCGGTCGCCGTGAAACGGCTGCTGGAACAGAAGCCGCAGATCAAAGGTCTCATGGGCACGGCACAATGCCCGGCCCCTGGGAGCCACGTCTCGCTCGATGCGATGACAGCGCGTTCGTTTTGAGCTTCACAGCAAACGGCAGCGAGAAAGCGACGATGGGCAGCGGACATGACCACACGACGGGATCCCGATCCAACGAGCGTGCCCTTTGGCTTGCCCTCGTTCCGACTGCGGGCTTTACCGTCGCGGAGGTCGTTGGCGGGCTGTTGACGGGAAGTCTCGCCCTTATCTCGGATGCCAGCCACATGGCGACCGATGTACTTGGTATCGCGGCCGCAATCCTCGCCATCCGTATCGGGCGGCGTCCGGTCGATGCCAAGCGCAGCTTCGGCTACGAGCGGTTCGAAGTGCTGGCCGCGGCCTTCAATGCCGTTCTTCTGTTCGGCGTCGGGATCTACATTCTCGTCGAAGCCTATCGCCGTCTCAGCGAGCCGCCGCAGATCCAATCGACCGCGATGCTGATCGTCGCCGTCCTCGGCCTGGGCGTGAACCTCTTTTCGATGCGGGTTCTGTCGCGTGGAAAAGAGGAAAGCCTGAATTTGAAGGGCGCCTACCTCGAGGTCTGGAGCGATCTTCTCGGTTCGATCGGCGTCATCGCCGCCGCACTCATCATACGCTTCACGGGCTGGACCTTCGTCGACTCGCTCGTTGCCGTGGCAATCGGTCTGTGGGTCTTCCCACGCACCTGGGCGCTTCTGAGAGATGCGGTCAATATCCTGCTGGAAGGCGTGCCGCGCGGTATCGATCTCGAAGCGGTCCGTGGCGCGATCCTTAAGACGGCAGGTATCGACAACGTCCACGACCTCCACGTCTGGGCGCTGACGAGCGGCCGTATCTGCCTCACGGCGCATGTCGTCGCCCCGACGCGGGCCCATGAATCCGACGTTCTGGCTGCTGAACTGCGGGCGGAGCTCGATCAGCGCTTCCAGATCGGCCACGTCACGATCCAGCACGAGTCCGTGCCGTGTCCGGACGCGGCTGCGGGCCACCGCTTTCTCTGACGAGTCCGATATGCCATCTCAAAGAAGCTCCGGGACTGGGCGAGCGGCGTCCCAAACTTTGATCCCAGCACTGATCGCGGCGGTGGCGGCGTTACTGCTGGACCAGCTCACAAAATGGCTGATCGTCGAGTTCGTGATGCCCCCCCCGCAACTCATTCCCGTTACGCCCTTCTTCAATCTGACGCTCGGCTACAATCCCGGCATCAGTTTCGGCCTTTTCGGAAGTATCCTGAAGGAATGGCCAAACCTGTTCGCCGTCACCAAAATAGCCGTCGTGATCGGTCTTTTTTGGTGGGCCTCGACTCTTCGGAGCCGGTTGGAGGCAGCAGCCGTGGGTCTGATCGCCGGCGGCGCCTCCGGAAATATCATCGACAGGATGCGTCAGGGCGCGGTGACGGACTTCCTGGATTTTCACGCATCCGGTTGGCACTGGCCGACGTTCAATCTGGCGGATGTAGCCATTGTTCTTGGCGTGACCGTGTTGCTGGCAGCGAGCCTCGGTATGATAGGGCAGCCGCAGGCTCGCGAGGCGGGCGAGCAAGGCGCGTCCGGCGATCGGTGATCGGGAGGAACTGATGCATTCGCTCAACCGCCTGGCAACCGCCGCTGCTCTCTGTCTGCTGAGTTCGACGGCAGGCGCTGGCTCTCTCGAAGATGGAATAGGCGCACTCGATCGGGGCGATACCCGAGCGGCGGCTGCAGCTTTCAAGGAGGCGGCGAATGACGGCAACCCCGAGGCGATGGTCGAACTTGGCCGAATGTCGCTCGACGGCGTGGGGGTACCGGAGAATCGAGGCATGGCCGCCGACTGGTTCCAAAGAGCCGCGCAGAAGGGGAGTCCGGAAGGGCAATTCCTGCTCGGCGTTCTTCTTTATGAAGGAATCGAAGGAGACGGCGACCCGGCAGCGGCGGCCGTATGGTTTGCGACGGCGGCCGCAGCTGGGAGCGCGCAGGCGGCCTATAATCTCGGCGTCTTTCACGACGAGGGAACGGGCGTTCCACAGGATTTAGCTCGGGCCGCTATCCTATACCGCCAGGCGGCAGCCGGTGGCGTTCTGGAAGCGGAGCATACTCTCGGTTCGATGCTGGCGTTTGGCAGAGGTGTACCGCGCGATGCTGTCGAGGGCGGAATGTGGCTCGAGATCGCCGCAGCGGCAGGCGACCCGGACGTCGACGAGGAACTACAGGCGCTCCGGAGCAGCCTTTCCGAGGCCGACCGGCAGGCCATCGAACAGCGGCTGGAAGCCTACAGACGGAAATCGCCAGCTCTCTAGGGTTTTCTGGCGAGCATCAGCTACTTGTGATTCGGCCTTCGAAATTGCCGAGAGCGCAGCAGTCATTAATCGGCCACCATCATCCTTCACCTGTGCCGTATGTCGACAATCCGGCCTATCTTGCGACTCGCTTTGTGGTTGTTCGCGATCTGCTTCGCCGCCGCAGCGATGGCCGGACTGGTTTGGTTTGAAGCGGATCCGGCGCGCACGGTGAAGGTTACGACCTATTACGACGCGCCGAACCAGATCACGCATGATGACGATTGACGGGGTCGATCTCTACAACGACGTGCCGAGAAGCCGACGGAGTTTGCCGATTTGTGCGCTCTCGGCCTCATGCGGGTCGAGGGTCGCAACGAACCGGCCGTCCGCTCCCATCAGATAGACCGCCGCAGTATGGTCCATCGTGTAGTCGCCGTCCCCGATGTCGACTTTGCGATAGTACGCCCTGAAGGTCTTCGTCATGGCGTCAACCTCTGACAGAGTTCCTGTGAGCCCTACGATGCGTGAGTCGAACGAAGATAGATAGCTGGCGAGTTGCTCGGGCGTATCGCGCTCGGGATCGACCGTCACGAAAAGGACCGGCATGCGATCGGCCTCCTGTCCCAGCTTCTGCATCAGCCCGGACAACTGGTAGAGCGTCGTCGGGCAGACATCGGGGCAACTGGTGAAGCCGAAGAAGAGAGCAAACGGTCGCCCCTTAACGTCGGCGTCCGAGAACGGCTTGCCGGTGTGGCTGGTAAGGCGGAAGGAACCGCCGATCTCCTTCACCGATGCCGTCGTCGCGTCCGGCGTTGCGTCGGGCTTCGGCAGAAGGCCTGTCGATATCAGCGCGAAAGCGACGCCCGCGAGCCCGATCGCGCCCCATAGGGCGATCCGCAGCATGCGCAATCCCGTCATTCGGCGGCTCCGTGCTCGCTATGGACCGGTGCGGCCACTCCCATGGCATCCACCGCAAATTCCACATCGACCGACCCAGCCCTCTCGAAGACCAGCGTCGCCTTGAACTTTTCGCCCTTCTTGAGCGGGCCCGTCAGCCCTACCAGCATGAGATGCGTGCCTCCTGGAGCCAGGTCCACTGTCGCGCCGGGCTCGATGACGAGACCGTCCTTCACCTGCCGCATGCGCGCGACGCCATCCGTCGTCGTACTTTCATGGATTTCGAGCTTCGCAACAGCGGGCGACGCGCCTCCGATGAAGCGATCCGGCTCGGTTCCTTTGTTCGTGATTTTGAGATAGCCCCCGCCGACCTTGGCGCCCGGTGGCGTCGCCCGCGACCATGGGTGATCGATTTCAACCGATCCAAGCTTGAATTCGTGGGCATAGGCCGAGGTGCCGATCGCGGCACAGGCCAGGACGGTGGCGGCTGCCGCCGCAATGAGGATTGAAAGGCGCATTGGAAACTCCCAGAGCAAGAGGCGGCCGCGAAAGCGGCCTCGCAATAGTCAGGACGTGACTGGCGTAGCTCTTGGATCAGGCCGGAGGGCCGCGTGGACCTGAAATCACCGGATCCGGTCGACGGACAACAACGGCTTCCTGGTCGAAAGACCGTTGGTTTGATGTACACCGGGGCGCTCGGATGACGGGCGCGTCCATTGCGGGAAGCGCCAGGATGCTGTTGGCCGTCATCCCGCGCTGCGTCGCGCACTCGCAGCTGTTGCCACTCTCATGCGACGCCATATCGTCCGCAGCCACGCTGCCGCCCGGCGCACAAACGACGGCGAGCGGATCGAAGTTGGCCCGGGCGGTCAATTCATCGACCGGGATCCGTGCAGCCACAACGGAATGCAGCGCGAGGAAGTACGCGACGATGGCGACGAGCAAGCGTGCGGTACGAAGGCTCAGCAGCACAATCTCCCCAAGCCTTCCATCGAATGCGAGCTTCGGACTTCAGATCTTCACAAACATGGCGGTCGTGAACATGAGCACGACGCCTGCTGCCAGCCCCGCCATGGTACTGGGCGCCACGAGTGACCGCGAACCGCGCCCATCCGATCGCATCAGATAGGAGCCGACTTCGACAATCACCTGCAGGATGGCACCCGCGCCGATCGCAAGGGCCAGCGCCGACCATTGCGGGGCTTAGGCCAGGCTTCCGATCCACAATCCGATGACCGCGGGGCCGCCCGCCAGCAGCGTCAAGCCCGCGAAGCTCCATAGCGGCGGACGTATCTTGAGGATCGGCGCAGCGATGCCGATACCCTCGGTAATGTTGTGCAGCGTGAAGCCCAGCACCAGGAACGTACCGAGGCCAGCGGCGCCCGCGGCGAAGGAAGCGCCGATGGCGAGACCCTCGCCAAGATTATGGAGGCCGATGCCGAGCGCGATGAACGTGGCAAGCGCGAGCCCGGATGGGGTGCCTTGCCGACGTCCGACGGCCATGAGCAGCAGGAAGCTTGCCGCGGCGACAAGAACCACCATGACCGGCCCCTGGAAGATCGCGGCGGCCTCGCCTGCGAGCTCCAGGGCATCGCCGAAGGCGTCGATCAGCAGGAAGGCGAGGAGACCGACCGTGAGCGCCAGCAGGAAATTCATGCCGTTCCGGCCGACTCCCCGCAGCACCGGGTAGAACATGAGCCCGATCGCAACGGGAAGCAGGCCGACAAAGGCACCCAGCAGACCTTGTGAAACGAAGCTCAGCGAATCCCGGGTTGGCGTCGGCACCGCCACGGGAATCTCATGATCGAATGTCGCGCCCGTATTGGTGACAACCCGGATAGCGTGGGCTTCGCCAACGACCCAGGGAAACGGCAGATGGATCCACACCGTTCCGCTACGGGCGATGGCGCCGGGCGGATCCTGCGTGAACTGCCAGTAGGCATCGTCGACCTGAACCTGTGCAATTGTCATGGGCTCCGAGCCGCCGGCTCGGAGAAGCAGACGGATGCCGTCGGTCCCAAGAATGGTGCGTTCAAAGGTGAGCTTTTCGACCGGCGGCGCGCCATTGCGGAAGCCCGACAACGGATCGGCCGCGACCAGCCACGCGATCGCCAGACCGAGCACGGCGAGCGGGACGACGATCCACAGAAGATAGGCACGGCCCCGACGCGCAACCGGCGCGCCGGCGACCGGCTCTACGGAAGAGCGGGCGATATCGGTCACGACACGGCCTCCACGACGTCGAACATGCCGACCCAGCCTAGCTCGGTGAACTCCGACTGGTGCGGGTGGAACATGTAGAGACCCGGCTCGTGCTCCTTGAACGCAAATTCAAGAATTCCGCGCTCGGCCTGGCATTGGGTGATCAGGTCGACGGTCTGCAGCGTCGGTGTCAGCGTCGTTCCCTGGTCGAAATAGTTGAAGAAATTGCCATGGAGGTGGAAGGAGTTGATCGGGTCGAACTCGACGACGTTCACCAGATAGATGCGAACGGGCCTCTCGCGCTCCAGGCGTATCGGCTGCTTCGCATAGGCGTGCGCGACGGTGTTGACGGCATAGACCTCGTTCTCGCCGTCGAAATTGGTATCGAAGGCGTTCATCACCATCACGAACTCCTGCCATCCGGCGTTCTCCGGCGTGCCGAGCTGGCGCGAGCGCGCGACGGTCTCGTGCTCGGGATGCCGGGCGGGATCCGGATCGATGACGAAGGCGCCGTACATGCCCTTGTGGATGTGCCGCTTCAGCGGCAGTGCATGGCAGTGGTAGAGATGGCATCCGAACGGCTTCGCGTCGAACTCGTAGACGAATTCCTCGCCCGGGCCGATCAGGCCGGCGCCCGGAACGCCGTCCATCCGTGCCGCGTGGATGCCGTGAAAATGCATCGAATGCGGATGCGAGCCATAGTTGCGGAAGACGATCTTCAGCCGCTCGCCTTCGGTCGCGCGCAGAGCCGGCCCGGGCACCCGCCCGTTATAGGTCCAGGCCGGGAACATGATGCCGGGGGCGATCTCGATCTCCTTGTCCTCGGCCGTGACCTCGAAGGTCCGCAGTGTCCGGCCGTCCGGTAGCTCGGACACCGTGCCGGTCTCCCAATCCGTGAGCATGGCGGAGGGGTCGAACCCGTTGCGCTCATTGTCCACGTCGCCGACCGTGATCATGGCACCGTGCGCAGCGAGATGAGCCGATGCCGGCGCTGCTTCCGTGACGACAGCGCCTGCATGCCCGGCATGTTGCGACTGGCCCAGAGCGCCGCTCGTGCTGATCGCCGTGCCGCCTGCCGCCGCCAGCCCGCCTGCCAGCAAACTTCGTCTGCTGATCTTGTCTCGGAGCCACTCGCCGATATCGGCCATCTTCGCGCTTCCTAAGAATGATAATGAGAATGATTTGCATTTATCTATGGATCATCGCGCGGGCATATTCAAGCGAAGTTGCGGGCGGACTACAGCGCGACGGGTCCGGCAGGGCCTGATTGCTGGATGACGACCCTAATCGGCCGGTACGGGGTGCGGGGAATAGGCTCACAGAAATTCTTGACGTTCGATGACGCGAGCATGACGGACCGGGGTCCACCATGCTGTAAAACGAGGCTTGAAAGAGGTAAGGCGGCCGCTTTACGACAGTCTTGGCGCCACCTGTGGGCGTCGACATCCAGCAGGTGACCTCTTCGCCGAGGCGTATAATTTCGTCGGCCTCGTCGTGCGGCGGGGCGAGTGACGCTCCTCAGTGATGATCCCCATCCTCGTCGTCATGCTCGTGCTTCAGCCAGGCGCAGAGCTCCGCCGGAAGCAGCTTTTCGTAAGCGTCGTCACTGCCGACAAACGCGCTGAGGTCCTTGACGCTGACGAAACCCACGTTGGGGAATTCCTTCGCGGCGCGACGCAGGAACTCGAAGCTGTCGCTACCGATGCCGACCATAACGTAATAGATCTGGGACTCGGCGTGCTCGGCCTCCTCGAGGATGTTCCAGGCCGCCTCGCGATCCGTGTTCTCGCCGTCCGTCAGAAAGTAGTTGATTGCGGGAATGCCCGAGCGGGTCTCCTCGCCTAGCTCCTCGCGCTTCATGCCGAAGATCATTCCGAGAAGCCCACCCGCCGCGCGTTCCTCCAGCAGGCCGTATGTCATCAGATTCGAGCGTATGACGGGGCCGTAGTCCGTGCCGCCCCACAGGATGCCGTTGAGTTCTGCATTGCCGACGATCTCGCGCTCTACGTAGCCCTCGTAGTTTTTCGCCGAGGCAGGTGCGATCGACGCCATCTTCTCGCCGTCGGAGAAGACCCAGGTGTCGATACGGCCGTCATCGTCGAAATAGAGCGCGACGGGCAGGATTCGCTCGACGGCCGACTGCACGTCACCTCGCTTGAACAAGCCCTGCATCGAACCGGAAACGTCGATGTTGAGCCCAACCTGCGCCGGGATGCGCTCATGGATGCCTTGCTTCTGGAGCACGAATCCGACGCGGCGAACCTCTTCCTCCGGCTTCTGGAGCTTGAACGTCGTCATGATTCATCCTTTCGATCTGAGTTTTCCGAGAATGCGAGCGTGGATATCGCGAAGCGACGACGCCGTATCCGTCCCATCGTTCGAAGAGCGGGCCGCCATCAGTGCGGCGGAATAGGCGCTGTGCCAGGCGGGCAGTTCCTCCCGGAGCAGACCCTCCCCGGACCAGGCCAGCGCTTCGACATTGCGGGCGACGGCTTCCAGCGTCCGGCGTCCGACCTCGATCGTCGCCTCCGTCGCCATGAGGCTCGCGACCCGGGTCTCGATCGCTTCCGCCTGCGACGCGAAGTGCGCCTGTCGTTCCCGATCCGGCAATTGCAGCGTACCGACGTGTTGAACCAGGAAGCGCCCGGCCAGCACGTGCGCAGCCAGATTGCGCTCAAGCGCGGCATAGCGGCTGCCAATCCCGCGAAGCCGCTCGGTCACAACCGCGATGGCGGGGGCCAGCGCCTCGAGCTCCTTCGCCAGCGTCTGGACCCGCGGATAGAGCCGCGAGAAGCGTTCGGCCGGATCTTGCGCGGCGGCGAGCGCCTTCAGCGCCTTCAACATCCCACCGCGAACGGAGAAAACCGCTTCAGGATCGAGTTCCTCGAGTTGCTGGAGCAGTTCCGCGCCGGTTCGCTTCGCATTCTGCAGCGCCTCGTCCTCAACGAGGGCGAGTTCGACCTCGGCCAGCCTGCCGTGCTCCCTCTGGAGAGAGGCGCCGAACCGCACGACGTCATCGAATTGGTGATCGTCGAGATTGATCCCATCCACGATCCGGAGCGCGCGCGCGACCACCGATGCCGTGGCTGCGGGATCGATCGCCTGGAGGTCGGCGGCGCTGCACGGAATGCGCCGGCGGACTTCCCCCGAGGCAAGGACCCGCGGCCTGTCGCCCTTTGGCGTCGGCAAGCGAGGCGAGCCGAACAGGATGGCGGGCCCAGGCGGCACCTTGGCCGGTCCGGTCACGGGAGCCTGGGCCTCCTCTTTGAAGAGCACTCTCGGCAACCGATCCGAACCGGATGGATTGTCTATCTTCCCGCTCGCCACGCTGTCCCCCCGATCAGCCGAGATAGGCCTGGATGATCTCGCCAAGCCCGGCGCTCGATCCGGCCCCGACTGCGTGGAACTTCCAGGAACCGTCGGGCTGCTTCAGAAAGGAGGCGACCTGGATGGTCGTCTTGCCGGCAAACTCCGCCGTGAGCTGGTAGCGGCAAAGCTCGTCGTCCATGGCGTCGCATACTTCGATATAGGCGTTCCTCACTTTGCCGAAGTCCTGTCTCTTTCGCTCGGCGTCGTGGATGGTCGCCCAGACAGCCAACTCGGCGATATCGACCGGCAGCTTCGCCAGCACGATCTTGAACTCCTCGCGGAACCCTTCGTCATGATGACCGCCGCCCTGGTCATCGCCGTCGTCGTCCGGCTCAGCACCTCCGCCACGTCCCGTCCGGTCGTCCCGTTGGTGCCACATCGAGCCGTCGTCGGTCTGGAACGACCCGTCGGAGTTCTTGGCAAGCGAGCCTTCGGCATTGGCGGGTCCGCGGACGAACGCATAGCAAAGGGCGTGGGATCCGTCGTTGAAGAGCCGCGCGCGGTTTGCGTCCCCGCCCGGATGGACCAGGGCGAAGCAATGAACGTCGAGATCGAAGGCCGGACCCGAACCTTCCGGAGGGTCCCAGACAAGTCCTGAATGGACAAGCTGGATTTCCTTCTCGAGCTGGAACGATTGACCCTTGGTGAGCTTGAAAGTAGCCATGTCTCTTCTCTTTCCTCCGAACCTCAGATCGGGCGATCGGTTACGATCTGGCGTGCCTGTTCTAGCTTCGCGCGCGCGGCAGCATAGCGCTCCTTGTTGCGCTGGCCTTCGGCCACGACCTTGTCGGCGATCGCCCGCAAACGGTGCGCGGTGCCGAGCACGAGATCGGCATCGGCCAGGCGAGTCTCGCCCGATGCCTTGGCGGCTCCTACGGAAACGTCCTCGAGCACCTGCAATCCGTACTGCTGGAGCGAGGCCCGCAACTCACGCCGCATGGCGTTCATCTGCTGGACGGATTGCATCTGGAACAATGCGTGCAGTCGAATCAGGATCGACTTCACGTCGTTGAACTCGGCGTTGGCGGACGTGACCGTGTCGGCAAGCGTCGCGAGCGCCGCACCCCTGGCGATGCCGATCGAGTCGAGGTCGGCAGGCGCCTTGGCATAGGCCGTCTCGAGCACCAGCACCCGGTTTTGGAAGAGATCGAGCTTTTGCGAGAAGTCGCGGGCTTCCTGGACCTTGAGAGGGTCGCCGGACTTCGCTTCCTCCGTGAGCCGGGCGAGATCGCCCTCACCCTGCGAAAGGATGCGGCGGCCCGCTTCGACGAAGACGCCCAGCGAAACGATCGCGTCGCGATAGCCGCTCGCCAGAACGCTCATCCGCGAGACCTCGCCGATGAGCTTGCCGCTTTCCTCGTCGATCTGCCTCTCCATCGGCGTGATGAGATCGCCGAGCGACTTGGCCTTGCTCTGCAGCATGCCGCGGACCTCGTCCGTCACTTTCTTCAGGCGTTTGGCGGGGTCGCCGAGACCGATTGCCATCAGGACGCGCTCCATGAAGCTGCCCTTCAGCTTCTCCCGGATACTCGTCTCCAGGTCCTTGAGGTCGGCATCATTCACGCCGTCTCGGATCGTCCGGAACAGCTCGAACAGCACCGGGGACTCGGCATTGGTGATCTGCGACAGGATCTCGTCGAGGCGGGCACCGAAGCTGCCGATGGCTTCCTGACCAAATGTGATCAGGACATGAGGCTCGGCCTTCATCACGGTGAAGCGTTCTGCGAGATCGCTGACGGCCCCGGCCTTTTCAGGCGGAAGGACGACGGTCACGACTGCAGGCAGGTTGCCAGTGGGTGGCGTGGGCACCAGACTCGAATTCGTCTCCAGGATCGTGTTTGACGCACTTGGATCCGGCATGCTTTTAGTCCTCCGATTCGAGCTGTTCTGCGCAACGCTCCACGTCGCGCGGTCGGTCCATTTACGCCGCCAAATTCGGCGAGACTGTAACCTGCGGATCGCTCTAAGGCACCATGGCAGCAGGTCGCTTTGGGATAGTGCCCCGGTAGTCTCACTGCTTGTGGATCGAGATGAAATTTCAAGGATGGCGCCGACATTTTCGGTGACCAGCCAGGATTTCTATGACGCCACACCCGACATTACCGTGAGCGAAGCCGTAGAAATTCGAAGCGTTCGCCGATGATCTGCGGTTCGGCTGCCTGCGCGGTGATGGTGAAGTCGCGGCGAGAGAGGTTCCGTTGCCACCTCGATGTTCTCTGCAAGCTGCGTTTCCTCGCTTTAGCCGATGCGGGCAAGCATCGGGACATTCTCGAGCAGCCAGAAAGAAAAAGTGGACATCATTCCCGTGATCATAGCGATCCCCATCGCAATCATGACACCCCCGGCGCCGACCTGGAGGGTTCGCCCCAATCGGCGCATCGTTTTGAGGCGCTTCATCAGGCCGTCGGCGAAGGCTGCGGATAGAAGGAAGGGAACACCGAGCCCTATCGAATAGACGGTCAACAGGGCGATACCCGTCGGCGCTGTCGATGAGAGAGCACTCACGGTCAGGATTGCGCCCAACACAGGCCCGATGCACGGGGTCCAGCCGAATCCGAACGTGAGGCCGAGGAGATAGGCGCCGATTGGCCGGCCGCCACGAATGTTGCCGTGGAAGCGCAGGTCGCGTTGAAGCCATGGCAGTGGAACCAGGCCGGTCATAAACACGCCGAACAGGATAACGATGGCGCCGCCGATGAGGGTCGCTTCGTAGCGGTACGCAAGGAGCAGTCGGCTGAACGTGGTCGCGGTAGCACCAAGCGCGACGAAGATCGTCGAGAAGCCGAGCACGAAACAGGTGCTGAGCAACAGCATCGAAACGCGGTCGATCCCAGCGTGATCGCGCCGATCGAGTGTGTGTCCCGAAATATACGAAACGTAGCCCGGAACCAGCGGCAGCACGCACGGGGACAGGAATGAGATCATGCCCGCCGAAAAGGCGGTAACCAGGCCGATGTTGGAGATACCCGACATGGCTGTTCTATCCTCCCCGCGCCGAGTCGATCAGTTGCTTCATCGTGTCGGCATCGGCGAGGCCTCGCAGAATTTCCTTACCCGCGATGAAGGTCGGCGTGCCGGAAATGCGCAATGCCTCCGCGAGCGCAACATTGCGCTTAATCGCCTCGTCAATCTTGGGATCCTCCATGTCCTTCTTCAACCGTTCGACATCGAGCCCGACCTGAGCCGCGATTTCGAGGCTGGAGCCTTCCGTGATCTGGCCCTTGTAAGCCATCATGGCCTTGTGAAAGGCGAGGTATCTACCCTGTTTCTGGCTGGCGAGCGCCGCCCGCGCAGCGAAGACCGAGCTGGGACCGAGGATCGGATATTCCTTGAAGACGAGGCGCAGTCCCTTGTCGGCCTGTTCGAGCTCGTCGAGCATCGGCGTTGCCTTGCTGCAATAAGGACAGTTGTAGTCGAAGAACTCTACAAGAGTGGCACTGCCTCGCGGATTGATGCCGACCGGTGAGCTCGGATCATTGAAAACTTCATCGTGCCTTTGCGTGAGAATCGCGGTGAGCTCGTTCTCTTCCATAACCTCCTGGCGGGCTTCCATACCGCTCACGGATTCGACGATCACCTCAGGATTGGCGAGGAGATAGGTGCGCAGTTCGCTCTCGAAATCGGCATCGCGAAGAGGCAGAAAGACTCCTGCCGCAAACATCAGCGCCAAGGCAGAAAGGACGACCGAGAACCCTGCAAGAGCAAGCGGGCCAAACATTAGAGCGCCAGAGCCTCGGGCCGGCTTCGCCACCAAGGGCGACGGCTCGGCATCAGCCATTTCCACGGCGGCTCGCGCCGGTTCGGGATCCGATCCCGCCGATCCGGTTGTCGAAGGTTCGTGTGCGTCGGATATCATCAGAACAGTCCCTTTAGCTCATCCCAGACGCCGGGCTCCTGGTGCCCGTGCGGCTTTTGCGTCCGGTTCGTGAGCGCGTTGACGAAGACCACCAGATTGACCGGTTCGAATTTCAGGCCGTGGAACCGGGCGCGCAGGCGGCTGTCCTGGTCGATCACATGGGTGACGATGCCATGCATCTGCATGCCGTCGCCGCCCTCGGTAAACTTGAGGCCATAGGCCTCGGCGATCTTCCGCGTGCGGTCTTCAGGCTCGCCGGCCGCAGCGGTCAGGAAGGTCCAGTTCACCGGATCGAGGCCATGGGCCGCCCCGTACTCGCGCAGAACTTGACCGGTATCGCGCTTCGGATCGGTCGTGATGGTGACGAATTCGACCGTCGCCTTCATCGGCGTCTGGTTGATCATCGCCTGGATCTGGGCGATGCGCTCGGCGTGCAGAGGACAGACGTCCGGGCAGTTCGTGTAGATGAAGTTGAGCACGACGACCTTGCCGCGAAGGTCCGTGAGGCGGACGGCACGGCCATCGGCATCCTCCAACGTGAACCCTGGCGCGTCGCTGTCGACCGGCTGGAAGTACTTCTCCTTGTCGCGCAGGTCCCGATCGACCTCTTCCAGCGAATGCGACAGAACCGGCGAGACCAGTGCCGCCGTCAGACCGAAGGCGAGCACGGCGGGACGCAGGAAACGCAAGACGTCAGCTCTACGACGCATCTGCGGATATCCGATCGCCGCCGCGCGCTGCCGAACAGCAAGCGCTACCGGCCTGATGAAGCGCCGCCGACGGAGCGTTCGAATCCGGCAATGTGCCGGTGGGCGCACCCTCCTTCGTGCGGCTCGCCATCCTATTCATGCAGAGCCCGAGGGCGCACATCGCGACGCAGGGCAACACGCTCAGGAGCAGCGGCGCGACGCCGACCGCCACGAGCCAGCTCCAGTTGAGACCGGTGCCAAGTGCCAGCGTGGTTGCGGCGAGGACGATGAGGCCCGGACGGCCGCGAAGAGCGCGACCGAAATCGCCGAGACGCGATCTGAGCGATGAACCGGGAGAAACAGCGGTCGAACTCAGATGGGTCATGAGGCTTGTTCCTTCTGCGGCGGGACGGCAAGCCGGCCCTGTTTCTGGGCGATGATCGATTTCAAGAACGCGATCATGTCCGGCGCGTCCCATTCGGCCGGGCCGACCAGCCGCCCTATCTCCTGCCCCTGGCGGTCGATCAGAAGCGTCGTCGGCAGGCCGGCGGTAGCGAGGGCGAAGCCCGCCTTGCTCGAGGTGTCGATGTGGATAGCGAGGTGCTGAATGCCGATCTCGGCATAGAACTTCTTCACCACCTCCGGCCCGCCGCGGTCGATCGATAGCGTGACGACCTCGAAATCGGGACTACCGAGCGAGGCCTGCAGCCGGTCGAGCGTGGGCATTTCCTTCCGGCAAGGCAGGCACCATGTCGCCCAGAGGTTGAGCAGCACCACCTTGCCGCGAAACTCGGCGAGCGTGCCCGGTTTGCCCTCGCTATCGGTGAACTGAAGCTCGGGCACGGGGGCCGGCGCGTCGCGCAGTACGAAGTTCTGCGGCGGTTCGGCGGCCGCCGATCCCATCACGGCGATGAGCGCAGCGATCGCAAGGGCGAGCCGTTTCATGACGCGCCTCCCCTCGCCTGCCGGCGCAGCCGTTCGGCAAGCGGCCGAGCGGTCCCGCCCAGTGCCTGTTCGGTGATCCCGGTCATCGGAGCGACCTCCCTGAGGTGCGATCATTCCGTCGCGAAAACGGTCGGAGCCTTGCCGTCCTTGGTAACGGCGTAGATCGTGAACGTCTCCGTCTTCTCTCCAGCCATCCCGGGCGAGCCCATCGGCATGCCCGGCAGCGTGATGCCGGCGATCGCCGGCTTCTCGGACAAGAGCTTGCGGACGACGTTCACCGGCACATGCCCATCGATCACATAGCCGTCGATGAACGTCGTGTGGCAGCCTTCGAGCTCCTCCGACACTCCGGCCTTGCGGCTGATCTCGGCAAGGTCGTTGGTCGGCTTCACGTCGACGGTAAAGCCGTTCTGGCGGAGATAATCCGCATATCCCTCGCAGCAACTGCATTGGGGATTCTTGTAGAGGGTCGCCTGAATGCCGGTGTCGGCCATCGCTGGAAGCGGCAGGAGCAGAACGGCGGCGCTTCCGAGGAGAAAAATTCGTCTTTGCATGATGGGTTTCCTTTCATCAGGGTTCGAGTTCAGGCCACCCGAAGGACGGTCATCAAACCGGCCATCTGGTGGTCCATGACGTGGCAATGGAGCATCCAGTCGCCGGGGTTGTCGGCGACGAAAGCAACCTCGACGGCATCCTTGGGTGCCATGAGGACCGTATCCTGCCATTGCCGATACGGCACCGGAGCGCCGTTGCGGCTGAACACCCGGAAGCTGTGGCCGTGAAAATGCATTGGGTGCCACCAGGCGGTCTCGTTGCGCAACGTCAGCACGATGCTGCGTCCGCGCTGGAATGTGAGGGCGGGCTCCATGCCGGCATGGCCGTCGCCGGTCATCGACATGCCGTTGATCGCCCAGGCGGCACCGCCGCCCATGCCTGCCATCCCCGTGCCCTTCATGCCGCCCATCATCCCGCCCACGCCGGCCAGGGCGCCGCCACCCATCATGCCGCCCTGCAGCGTCAGTTCGTGGCGCTCGGCCGAGCCGACTTCGGGTTCAGGCAAGGGGTTGCGTGGCAGGTCGAGCGGTGCGTCCAGAGGATGAGCCCGGAGCGGTGCGCCCTCGTCATAGGCAAGCTGCGTCAACCGATAGGCGAGGCCGTCGTAGAAATCGTCGACCACCTTGTAGCGGCGGCCGGGCTCGCCCTGCATGTCGAGCACGATGTCGATCCGCATGGCCGGGCCGAGCAGGACGCGGCCGCCTTCCGGCTGATGCGGATCGCAGGGCTGTCCGTCGATCGCGACGATGACCGGGCGATGCCCCTCGAAGCGCAGCGCCATGATCCGGGCAAGCGCGGCATTGACGAGGCGGAGCCGGATGCGTTCGCCGGCCCTGACCGGCTCGTCGACGGGCATGGCTCCGTTCAGCGTCACCGTGTTGCCGATGCGGCCGGACATCGCCGCTTCCATGGGATTGCCAAAGCCGGCGGCGATCCGGGCTTCCGAGGTCAGCCGCCAGTCCGCGATGAGCCAGAGGAGGTCCCGATCGACCGCAACCGGCTCGCGCTCCTCGACGATCACGGCACCGGCGAGCCCACGGCCGAGTTGCTGCAGGCTGTTGGCGTGCGGGTGGTACCAGAACGTGCCGGCGTCGGGCGGCGTGAACCCGTAGACGAAGCTCTCGCCCGGCATGATCGGCGGTTGCGTCAGTCCCGGCACTCCGTCCATGGCATTGGGGAGCCTAATCCCATGCCAATGGACGGTGGTGTCCTGATCGAGGCGGTTCTCGACGACAATCCGGACTGGCTCTCCCTGCCGCAGGCGCACGAACGGGCCGGGGACGGTGCCGTTATAGGCCCAGACATCGGTCTCGGGGCGGTCTGTCCCGGCGAGCCGAGCGCGGGTCGGCCCGGCAGCGAGGCGACGATCAATCGGTGCAGCCGCGCGCGCCGTCCACGCGCCCAACGACGGCGTCAGAGCAAGGCCGGCCCCGCCCAGGAGCAAGCTCCGGCGCGTCACGCGGCCAATGGATTCGGTACTCACGTTCGACCCTTCCAATCATCAAGGACGATGAAAATGCGTCGGTCAGCCCGAAGGGCAGCGGCGCTCGGACGATGGCGCGCGCAGACGCATTCGCTCGCTCGGCACCGTCGCTTGCCGCGACGGCCGAGACGTCAGTCGATGTCGGTGGTTCGGGGAGGATAGTGATCGGGCTCCAGCACCCGGCCGTGTAGGACGGGAGTCAAGGCGGGATAGGAGGCCGCCACCAGCGCGATCGTCGTCGGGGCCATCTGCGGCAGCACTGCAAGAACCTGCGCCACGCAGATCGACGCGCAAGCCATGGCCCTCATGCCATCGTCGCGGCCGCCCGTGGGACAACCCTGGCAGCCATCGTGCCCGGAGACGCCCATGTCGGACGCCATCACCATCTTCACCGTCATTTCGCTCGCCTGAGCGGCGGACAAGTTCATTCCCGCGGTGACGAAGACCGCGAGCAACAACACCAGGACCTGTCGGAACGATGAGCGTTTCATGGCAGTTCTCAAGATCGCGCCGAACTGTGCCGAAAACAAGTCCGATCGGTTGCTTGCGACCTTGGGAGGACGCCGAAGCCGGACACGTTATCCGAAGCGCCGGTCGCGCTCACCGGAAGAACAGATATTTGACGAGCGCCGCCACGACGAGCGCCAGCACCACCAGCCCGACGATGCCCGCGGCACCCATGCCCCACATCATCCCGCCGCCAGTCATCTCGTTCATAATGATTTCCTCCTCTCATTCGGCCGCCTCCGGAAGTGCACCGGGTTCGATCTCCATCCCGGTCGAGGCGGTGGCGGATCTTGCCGATAGCCGCCATCCCTTGACCAACCCATAGATGGCGGGGATCACCGCCAATGTCAGGACGGTCGACGAGATCATGCCGCCGATCATCGGCACGGCGATGCGCTGCATTACCTCGGAGCCGGTGCCTGTACTCCAGAGGATCGGCACCAGGCCCGCCATGATGGCGACCACCGTCATCATCTTCGGCCGAACCCGCTCGACGGCACCGAGCATGATCGCCTCGTAGAGATCCGCCCGACTGAACGGCCGATTCTGCGCGGCCCGCTCGGCCTTTACCTCGGCCATGGCCTGTTCCAGATAGATCAGCATCACCACACCCGTCTCGGCAGCGACGCCGGCGAGCGCGATGAAGCCGACCGCGACCGCGACCGACATGTTGAAGCCGAGCCACCACATCAGCCAGATGCCGCCGACAAGGGCGAACGGCAGCGACAGCATGACGATGAGCGTTTCGGTGAGCGCCCGGAAGTTGAGATAGAGCAGCAGGAAGATGATCAGCAGCGTGACGGGCACCACGATCTTCATCCTGGCCTCCGCCCGCTGCAGATATTCGAACTGCCCGCTCCAGGCGACCGAATAGCCCGGCGGCAGCTTCACCGTCTCCGCCACCGCCTTCTGCGCATCGGCGACATAGCCGCCGAGATCGCGGCCGTTTATGTCGACATAGATATAGGTAGCGAGCTGACCGTTCTCGGTGCGGATCGAGGTGGCGCCACGGGTCAGCTGGACTTTCGCCACCTCGCCGAGGGGAACGGCGCCGCCGCCGGGCAGCGGGACTTGCACGTCGGTGGCGATGGCCTGCGGATTGGAACGCAGGTCGCGGGGGTAGCGGATATTGACCCCGTAGCGCTCGCGCCCCTCGACCGTCGTCGTCACGGTCTCGCCGCCGAGTGCGGTCGCGATGACGTCCTGCACATCGCCGACGGCAAGGCCGTAGCGGCCGAGCGCCTCGCGATCCGGCACGATATCGAGGTAGTAGCCGCCGATCACCCGCTCGGCATAGGCGCTGGATGTGCCGGGCACCGTCTTCAGGGCCGTTTCGATCTGGCGCGCGATCTTCTCCATCTCGGTGAGGTCGGTGCCGAACACCTTGACGCCGATCGGCGTGCGAATGCCGGTCGAGAGCATGTCGATGCGGGCGCGGATCGGCATGGTCCAGGCATTGGAGACGCCAGGGAACTGCAGTGCCTTGTCCATCTCGGCCTTGAGGCTGTCGATGGTGACGCCCGGCCGCCATTCGTTCTTCGGCTTCAGGTTGATGATGGTCTCGAACATCTCGGTCGGAGCCGGATCGGTCGCGGTCAGGGCGCGTCCCGCCTTGCCGTAGACGGACCCCACCTCCGGGAACGACTTGATGATGCGGTCCTGCATCTGCAGCAGTTCCGCCGCTTTGGTGACGGAGATCCCCGGCAGGGTCGTCGGCATATAGAGCAGCGTGCCTTCGTTCAGGCTCGGCATGAACTCCGAGCCGATCTGGCGCGCCGGCCAGACGGACACGCCGAGCACGACGAGTGCGAGCACGATGGTGAGCGTCTTCGCCTTCAGCACGCCGCGAATGACAGGCCGGTAGATCCAGATCAGGAACCGGTTGATCGGGTTCTTGTGCTCCGGGATGATCCGGCCGCGCACGAACACCACCATCAGGGCCGGCACGAGCGTCAACGACAGGATCGCAGCCGCCGCCATCGAGAAGGTCTTGGTGAAGGCGAGCGGACCGAACATCCGGCCCTCCTGCGATTCGAGCGTGAAGATCGGCAGGAACGACACGGTAATGACAAGAAGGCTGAAGAACAGCGCCGGGCCGACCTCGCTCGCCGCATCGATCAGAATCTGGATTCGTGGCTTGCCGGGCGGCGCGCGTTCCAGATGCTTGTGCGCGTTCTCGATCATGACGATCGCGGCATCGATCATGGCGCCGACGGCGATGGCGATGCCGCCCAGGCTCATGATGTTCGCGCCGAGGCCCATCAGCTTCATGGCACCGAACGCCATCAGGATGCCGACCGGCAGCATCAGGATGGCGACCAGCGCACTGCGCAGATGCAGCAGGAAGACGACGCAGACCAGGGCGACGATGATGCTTTCCTCGGTCAACGTGTGCTTCAACGTCTCGATCGCCGCTTCGATCAGATGCGAGCGGTCGTAAACGGGCACGATCTCTACGCCCTTCGGCAGGCTTCCGGCGATGTCGGAAAGCCTCTGCTTGACGTTCTCGATCACGGTCAGCGCGTTGGCGCCGAAGCGCTGGAGGACGATGCCGCTCGCGACCTCGCCTTCGCCATTTAGCTCGGTGATGCCGCGTCGCTCGTCCGGTCCGATCTCGACGCGGGCGACGTCCTTCAGGCGCAGGGGAATACCCTGGCTGGTCTTCAGGACGATGTTCTCGATGTCGGCCGTCGTCTTGATGTAGCCGCGGCCGCGCACCATGAATTCGAATTCGGAGAGCTCCAGCGTACGCCCGCCGACATCCTGGTTGCTGGCGCGCACGGCGTCACGCACGGTTGACAAAGAAATGCCCAGGGCGCGAAGCCGCAGCGGATCGACAACGATATTGTATTGCTTGACGAAGCCGCCGACGCTCGCGACCTCTGCGACGCCCTCCGCCTTCGAGGCCGCGTACCGCACCACCCAGTCCTGGAGCGAGCGCAATTCGGCGAGCGTCATGTCCTTGGCGATGACCGCGTATTGATAGACCCAGCCGACGCCGGTCGCATCGGGGCCGAGGCCGGGTGTTACACCTTGTGGAAGGCGCTGCGCTGCGGCGTTGAGATATTCGAGCACACGCGATCGAGCCCAATAGGGATCCGTGCCGTCCTCGAAGATGACGTAGACGAATGAGACGCCGAAGAAGGAAAAGCCACGCACCACCTTGGATTTCGGCACGGTCAGCATGGCGGTCGTCAGCGGGTAGGTAACCTGGTCCTCGACCACCTGCGGTGCCTGGCCGGGATACTCAGTATAGACGATGACCTGGACGTCCGAGAGATCCGGGATCGCATCGAGCGGCAGGGTGTTGAGCGCATAAACACCGGCGGCCACCGCGAAGGCCGTGCCGACAAAGATCAGGACGAGATTGCGTGCCGACCACGCGATGAGGCGGGCGATCATTGGGCGTTCTCCGCGCTCGCCATGCCGCTGAGCGCGGCCTTCAGATTGCTCTCGGCGTCGATGAGGAAGTTTGCCGAGACGACCACGCGGTCGCCCGGGGCAATGCCGTTGCGGACCTCGGTGAAGCCGCCGCCCTGGACGCCGATCTTGACCTGCCGCGGTTCGAACCGGCCCTCGCCCTTGTCCACGATCACGACTTGCCGGGTACCGGTATCGATCACAGCGCTGTCGGGAACGGCGACGACCGGGCTGTCGCTGCCGCTGGCGATCTCGACGTCGGCATACATGTCCGGCAGCAACAGACCGTCCGGATTGGGGATCTCGATCCGCACCTTCGTCGTGCGGGTTTCCATGGTGATCTGCGGATAGATCAGGGCGACGCGGCCGCTGAACGCGCTGCCCGGCAGGCTGCGCACGCGGATCGTCGCGACTGCGCCGATCTTGACCGAGCCGAGTTCATATTCGGGCACGTCGGCGACGACCCAGAGGGAGGACACGTCGGCTAAACGAAAGAGCACATCGCCCGGAGACGCCTTCATGCCTTCGACGGCGTTGCGCTCGAGGATCACCCCGTCGCGCGGAGCGGTCCAAATGATCGACACCGGAACCTGGCGCGTACGGTCGATTGCCGCGATCACGTCCGGCGGCACCGCGAGGTTCTCTAGCCGCTGACGGCCGCCGCCCGATATCGGACTGTTTCCTTTCAGATCGGTGAGATATTGAGCACCCGCAGACGCGATCTCCGCCGAATAGAGCCGCATCAGCGGCGCACCCTTCTTGACCCGATCGCCCGTTGTGACGTTCGCGACCTCGTCGACGAAGGCGTCGGAGCGCGTGGCGACGACGGCAACGCGCCGCTCGTCAAGTTCCACGGTTCCCGGCACCCGCACGGGCCGGACGATCCTGTGCTCGGTAACAATCTCGGATCGCACGCCGGTCCTCTGCAGCTTGCCCGGCGCCACCTTGACGGTCGAGCCGTCCTCGTCCTCGCCCGCATAGACAGGGATATAATCCATCCCCATCGAGTCCTTCTTCGGAGCCGGCGACGTGTCCGGAAGGCCCATCGGGTTGCGGTAATACAGTATCCGCTTCGCTTGGCCGCTCGCGGGAACCGCGGCAACGGTCGCAGGCGTGGCCGGCGGCTTGTCCTCGAAGTTCAGATCTTCGCTGGCGTGAACCGGCAGAAAATCCCGCCCACCAGCGGTCTTCCTCGGCGTTGCCGCGTAGGCTGGCAGGCCATCCGGATCGCGGTAGTAAATCACGGGTCCGGCTGGCGCCGGGCTTGCGCTCGCTGGGGGCGCCGCGGCACCTTCGAGCCAGGGCACGGCTTGGAGCCAGGGGACGGCCTGGAACCACGGAATGGCGGGCAGCGCGAGATCGCGATCCCTCGCCCAATAACCTCCAGCCCCCGCCGCCAGAATGGCGGCGAGGGTGAGGCCGGTACGGCCGGCTCTGCTCATGGGACGGCCTTGAATTCGAGCTTGTTCTCGAGCGAGCCGGTTTCACCTTGCACCTTGGCGCCGAGCGACAGGCGCCAGCCGCCTGGCATCGGCAAATTGGCCTTGAAACGGTAGATGCCCGGCTCCGTCGAGGGCAACGGCTCGATTGGTGCCGTCATCATCTCCATGCCGTCCGGCGCCATGTCGACGCGCTGCGCAAAGATCACCGCGTCGGGCACCACCTTGCCGGAGCGCTTGTCGACGAGGCGAACGGCGACAACCGCGCCATCACCGTTCTTGATTTCGTTCTGCACGAGCTGAAACTCGTAGTCGTCGATCGCGGCCCAGGCCTTCGAAGCGACGCCGCCAAGAGCAAGACCGATCAACGCCGCGGCTGCGACGTGCTTCGTATTGAAGACGTTCATTGTCCGATTTTCCCAAATTCATCGTTTGGCCGCGCGATGCGCGGCAGGCTGGTGGCCTGGCTCGTGCCAAAGCCACAGGCTCTCGCCGCATGGCCGTCAGCCGCGCGGCGACAAACGGCTCCGATGGAGCCGTCGATGAATTCAGTATCTCGGAGGTCGGGGCGGCGGCGGTTCAGCCACGAGATCGCGCCCGACGTCATTGCCCGGCACGATCATGTCGGCCGCAGACGATCGGGACAGAGTGAACGCTGCCGTTGCCGGTGCACTTGGGAAGCACTTAGCGGCACACAAGGTCGCCAGGGGGCAGGATTTCTGGCAATCAGGCACAGAGTGCTTCTGGTCCGGGCAGCAGGGCATGCCGTCCGGCATGGATGCCATCCCGACCATCTCTGTCATCGGCTCGGCAGTCGCCATCGCCGCAGCCGACGGTGTCATCGTCGGGGCGGTCAAAAGGCTCGCAATCGCGAGGATCGAGAGAAGGCGGAGGAACAAGGACCAAGGGTTCACGGCCGCAACGTGGCATATTGTGCGGCGCAAGAAAAGATGGCGGCGCTCACGTTGTCGGCAGCGGATGGCAATACAACAATGCACCCGGCCGACCCAGGGTGGACGTCTCGACCGAGACACCGTCCTACTAGTGACCGCGTAGCGAACACCTAAGCGGCCTAACCAACGTCGAATGCGGTTTCTCCGCACCCACAACGGCGAAGGCCGCAGTTCGACCATAGATGTCTTCCTGCTGCACACGATGGCCGACAGTTTTGCCGTCCAAAGCGCTCTGACCGAACGGCCGACCCATAGCGCCGTCCTGATCGGCGCTGGATATATTGGCATCGAGATGGCTGATGCCCTTACCCAGCGCGGACTGGAGGTTACGCTACTCAGTCGTTCGCAGACGGTTCTGCCGGCCGTGGACCCGACGCTGGGCGCTTTGGTGGCGGAGGAACTGCGCCGGCATGGTGTGCGGGTGCAGACTGGCGTCAGTGCGGCGCGGATCGACCGGATCACGGACAGGTCCGGATCCGGACTGACGGTAGCGGATTCGGTCGGAAGCCGCCACGCGGCAGATATCGTCGTGGTCTCGGTTGGCGTGCGCCCGGCTACCGCACTTGCACAGAGCGCTGGCGTGTTGGTAGGCACGACTGGAGCGATCTGCGTCAACCGGCACATGGAAACCAGCGTCCCCGATATTTTCGCAGCGGGCGACTGTGTCGAGACCTATCACCAATTGCTGGGTGGCTACAGCTATCTGTCGCTGGGCACGGTCGCCCACAAGCAGGGGCGGATCGCCGGGGAAAATGCGATCGGCGGCAGGCGCGAGTTCGCCGGCACGCTCGGCACGCAAAGCCTGAAGGTCTTCGATCTGACCGTCGCACGCACCGGTCTTCTCGAGCACGAGGCAAAGAGGGCTGGCTTTGATCCGATGAAAGTGGTCATCGAGGCCAGTGACCACAAAGCCTATTATCCCGGGGCCGTGCCTCTTCACATCCTGATGACAGGCGACCGGGCAACCGGCCGCTTGCTCGGGGCGGAAATTGTCGGTCACCGCAGAGCCGAAATCTCCAAGCGGATCGATATCGTGGCGACGGCTTTGTTTCGCGATGCTAGCGTCGAAGATCTCAACGACATGGATCTGAGCTATACACCGCCATACAGCAGTCCCTGGGATCCGATTCAGATCGCTGCGCAGGCATGGACTGCTGCGAGGGTGAAGGCAGTAAAGAGCCACGATGAGTCATTCTGATTGATCAGGGTGTGGGACGTCTGTCCGGGAAGATCCATTCGATATAATTTCTTCTCCGTGGTATCGTCTATTCGATAACGTCAAATAAGTAAGCGGATAGAAAAGCTGTTGAATTTCGAGATTAAACATCTTCGATATTTTATCGCCGCCGCGGAACACGGGAGTTTTCGGAAAGCCGCGTCAGCGCTTGACGTGCAAGAATCGGCTGTCAGCCGTCGCATTCGAGACCTCGAAGACCAAATTGGCGCCTCTCTGTTTCTGAGACGCGCCGATGGTGTCAGTCCGACCCTGGCTGGCCAGCGTTTCCTTGGCCGGGTGCATCAGGCGCTCACCCATATTCGCGAGGGCGCTGACGAGGTCGCAACGATCGGCCGTGCTGAAAGCGGCCGCATCAGGGTGGGGTTATTCTCAACCCTGGCTTCCGGCTTTTTGTCTGGACTATTCCGCCGCTATGACGAGGAACACGCGGGCGTTCATGTCGATTTCGTCGAAGGCGAAGCGGTCGACCATGCAAAAGCCATTCGCCAGCTCGGGCTGGACATGGCTTTCGTTATCGGCAATTCGGAGTGGCCCGAATGCGAGGCGGCCTATTTGTGGTCCGAGCGCATCTTCGCCGCGTTGCCCGAGGAACATGATCTCGCCGAGCAAGCCGAACTGGCCTGGAGCCAGCTGGCCAGTCAAGACTTCGTCGTTCGGGACACCGGGCCAGGCAGACAGATCAAGGACTATATTGTGCGTAGGGTCCAGGAGATCGAAACTGACGCCCATGTCGATATCCAACGAGTCGGGCGATCCAACATTCTGAATCTCGTCGCACTGAGGCGAGGTGTCACGCTCGTGAGCGAATCCGAGAGCTCAATCAAGGTTCCCGGTGTGACGTATCGGCCAGTCCAGGGCGAAGTCATCCCATTCTCCGCCATCTGGTCGGCCAGAAATGACAATCCGCCATTTCGGACATTGTTGAGCCTCGCTAAGTCGATGGCTCGTTCGAGTGGCGCGACTACAGCGACTCCCCAATCATAGCTTTCCCCACGACGGTCCGCTTGGCCTTGGCGAAGGCCCGATCTGTAGCGATGAATCGCTCCAACATCGGTGCGATCAGACGAGTTGGATCGGTGGGTGGATGACCGTTCTCGCGCCCGAGCACTTCGGCATAGGCGATCAGGTCACGATGAAGTGCGGCAGGCAATTCCAGCGCGACCTTCACCGGCTTGTCGTCGGCGAGCGGACCAAGTTTCAGCTTCGCCATGTCAGCCTCCATAGGGTTCGAGTACGATATCGCGGGTGACGATCACGCGGACGGGGAAGCCCGGCCGGATCGTCAGCGTCGGGGCGATGTTGAGCTGGCGACTGGCGATCTGTTGACCAGTCTGGCTGACGCTGTTGGAAGCGCCCTGGCGGAGCGCGCGCACGATGTCGCTCTCCTGGCCGGACGATCCCGCCTCGGCGCCGACGCTGAGCAAAGTCGAGAGCGCCGCGGCCTTGAACAGTTCGCCCCAGTGATAGTCGACATCGTCCTCGATCCCAGCATAACCCTCGGCGTCGGCGCCCGGCTGGCGTTCCAGCACGATGGAGCGGCCATTGGGCATGATGAGGCGGCTCCAGACCAGCAGCACGCGGCGCTGGCCGAAGCCGACGCCATTGTCGTACTGCCCGATCAGGCGCGTGCCTTGCGGTACGAGCAGGATGCGGCCCGTTGGGCTGTCGTAGACATTCTCCGTCACTTGGGCGGTGATCTGGCCAGGGAGATCGGAGTGGATGCCGGTGATGAGCGCCGCCGGGATGACAGCGCCGGCCTGCAGGATGTTGGCGGACGCGGGCGCCGCGACGCGGTCCGGCGAGACGGTGCGCTTGTCGGAGGTCGCGTTGAGGAAGGCGAGTTGCCGATCCTGAGCGGAGGGCGTCGCCGGCTGTGGCGCGAGGCCGAGGCCGGTGAGGTCCGGCAGGGCCAACGGATTAGGCGTCGTTACACCCGCTGTTGCGGCGATCGTCGGCGTCGCTCGCGTTTCCGTGCTGGCGAACAGGCGGCTGAGACGGGCCGCCTCAATCTCCTGCAAGCGTCTCTGCTCCTCGGCGCTGATGCCGGAGTTGGGTGTGCCGGGGACCGGCACGAACTGCCCACGGTTCTGGGCGTCGAGAATGGGGCGGCCGAGGTCGCCTGGCAGCGGCGGCCCAAGGCGCGGCCCGGTATAGTCGCGCGGCAGACCGGCGAGCCCATCGGCGGTCGTTCGGTTGCCGGTGGAATAGAGTTCCTCCGTCGGCTTGCCGCCGTCCCGGGTCTGCAAGGCGTAGATCAGAGCGCCACCGATACCGACGCTCGCCACAAGCCCGATCCCGGCCAGCACCTTGCGCGACAGCCGAGTGACGCGCGGGGCCTCGGCGCGAAGGCGCATCGGTGCGGCCGGCTCGCCGGTCAGCGGCTGGGCGCCATCCGCGCCGTGTTCCGGCCCTGCATCATTGCGGGGATTGATGTCGTTCACGAGGCAGGCCTCCCATCGGTGCGCACGATACGGACGCGCTTCTGGGATGGGCCTGAGCCGAAGCGCAGTTCGGCGGCGGCGAATAGCCGGTCGATGATCATGTGATTGCCGCGCACCCGGTAGTTCACGAGTTCGGAGGTCGTGCCCTCGGGGCCGATCACGAAGAGCGGCGGCATCTCGCCCTGACCAATGCCGCGCGGAAACTCGATGAAGACCTGGCGGCCGTCGTCGAAGGCGCGCAGCGGCCGCCAGGGCGCGCGATCGCCCTCGATCTCATAGCGGAAGTTGACGTTGGCGAGATCGACGCCGCTCGCCACCGGCTGCGCGGCCTGGGCGTCGGTGTTCTGGCGGCGCAGCGCGATGAGCTGATCCTGGGGGTACTGCCAGGAGACCGACGCCATATAGGCGGCGGTGCTCGAACGCAGCTCCATATGGTAGGTGCGCCTGTCGGTGTTGATGACCAGATTGCTCATCAGGTCGGGGCGTGTCGGCTTCACCAGGATGTGGATCTGCTTGGTCGGCCCCGAGCCGCTCTCCGTGTCGCCGATGACCCAGCGTACGGTGTCGCCGGCGGCGACCGGACCGGCACCGACGAGCTGCTCGCCCGCCTGAAGCGCGATGTCGGTGATCTGCCCCGGCGAGGTATAGACCTGATAGAGCGCGCCGTCGGCGAAGGGATAGACCTGCATGGCGTTGATGAAGCCGTCGCGCACCGGCTGGATGCGGGCGGCGGCGTTGGCCTGGCTGATGCGAACGGTCGGATCGGCGGGTTCGGGTACGGGCTTCACAGCCTTTCCATCGACCGGCTTCATCTGGCCGGGCAGTGGCAGGAGCTTCGGCAGTTCGACCACTGTGACGGGCGCCGGCGGATCGGCGCGCAGCGTCGCCGGGGCGGCATCGTCGTAGGAGATCTCGGGCGGCTTGTGCGCCGTGGCGCAGCCGGCGAGCATCGTCGTGCAAAGCAGCAGAACCGCAAACCCGGTTTTACGGAGAGACGTAGTCTCGCCGTCGCGTGAAAACGACAAGGAGACGCTGCGGGAAGCCGGGCTCCCGGCGATGCGAGAGGTGGGCTTCATTGGTCAAGCTCCTTCGACCAGTTGATGGCGTTGACATAGATCCCGAGCGGATTGGCTCGGAGTTTCTCGGCGTCGCGCGGGACCTGCACGGCGATGGTGAGGATGGCGGTCCAGCGCGAGGTCTCGGCGAGTGAACCGTCCTGAAAGCGACGCTCGACCCAGGCGACGCGAAAGCTGCTTGGGGACGCGCGGATGACACTGGAGACATCGACGGCGATCTGCTGCTTGCCGACCTTGCCGAAGGGATCGTTCGAACGGGCGTAGTCGTTGAGCGCGAGGGCACCCTTGTCTGTCGCGAAGTCGTACGCGCGGAGCCAGTTCTGGCGCACGATGATCGGATCGGCGGGAATGCTCCTGACCTGTTCGATGAACCGCCCCAGATGCCAGGCGACCTGCGGATCGGTTGGTTGATAGTCCGCTGTGGCGGGAGCGATGGCCTGCGCCTGCCCGAGGCGATCGACCTGCACCACCCACGGCACGATGGTCCCGTGCGCGGATTGCCAGACCAGAGCGGCGGCGAAACCGGCGGAGAGCACCAGCGAGCCGAAGGCCATCAGCCGCCAGTTCTTGGCCTGAACACGGGCCGATCCGATACGCTCGTCCCAGACCTGGGCCGCGCGTTGGTAGGGAGTCTGGGGTTCAGATGTGCTGCCATAGTGGGTGGAAGGTCGTTTGAACATCAGCGGTCGCTTTCGGAGAGGTTGACGGAGGAGCCGCCGCCATGGGCATCGCCGGAGCGGACGGCGTGAGCCGCGGACTGGACGCCGTGGCTCAGCGACTGCGAGCGCTTCATGCGCTTCGCCCAATCGGGCGGGCTGCCCGATGCGGTGGCGGACGTGGGCGAGGACGAGGCTTCCGCGGCGTCGCCGCCAACGGTGCCCATGGTCGAAGAGCCGCCGGTCGCCTCAGAGGCGGTTCGAGCTCCGGCGGAGAAGCTCGACTTCAGGTCGGCGGCGGCGCGGGACGCCGCGCGCTTCAGCGGCGAGACGGCGGCTTGCGCGCCCGCATTGGCAACGCTTCCGAGACCGGAGGTGACACCGGCGGCGCCGGATTGGCCGGCGGCTCCCAGGCTGTAGGCGGTCGAGGCTCCACCGGCCATCGCGGCGCCCCCACGCGCGGCCGCGGCAGCACCTCCCGCCAGGCTGGCGCCGCCTGAAGCGACGGCCCCGGCCGCTGCGCCGGCGGCCATGACAACGCCGCCAGCGGCCAGGCCAGTGCCGATCGCGGCGCCCGCGCCGAGCTGCGGGCCGCCGGAGACAAGGCCGTTGGCGATGCCGGGACCGAAGATGCCGAGGCCGAGTAGCGAGAGGGCCGCGAGCACGATTGCCATGGCGTCGTCGATCGAAGGCGCTGCTCCGCCGGCGCTGTAGGCCGCGGTGAATTCGCTGAACAGGGTCGAGCCGATGCCGATGATGACCGCGAGCACCAGCACCTTGATGCCGGACGAAATGACGTTGCCGAGTACGCGCTCAGCCATGAACGCCGATTTGCCGAACAGGCCAAACGGGATGAGGACGAAGCCCGCGAGCGTCGTCAGCTTGAACTCGATCAGCGTCACGAAGAGCTGGACGGCGAGAATGAAGAAGGCGAGCAGGACCAGCACCCAGGCGAAGAACATGCAGGCGATCTGGATGAAGTTCTCGAAGAAGGACCAATAGCCCATCAGGCTGGAGATCGAGTCGAGCAGCGGCCGCCCGGCATCGAGGCCTGTCTGCGCCACCTTTCCGGGCCGCAGGAGATCGGCGGTGGTGAAGCCGGTCCCGGACGCTTTCAGACCGAGGCCGGCGAAGCTCTCGAAGATGATCCGGGCGAGATTGTTCCAGTTGCCGATGATGTAGGCGAAGACGCCGACGAACAGGGTCTTCTTGACCAGCCGGGCGATGATGTCGTCATCGGCGCCCCACGACCAGAACAGGGCGGCGAGCGTCACGTCGATGACGATCAGTGTGGTGGCGATGAAGGCGACCTCGCCGTCGAGCAGCCCGAAACCTGAATCGATGTAGCGGGTGAAGACCTCCAGGAAATGGTCGATGACGCCGGTGCCGCCCATGGTGCTATCGAGCCTCGGAGACAGGTGCGGTCGCCGCGGCGGCGGACGTCGGCGATGATTCCGGCAGCCGTTCGGCCGGTCGCGATCCGGGCGCCACGAACCTCTCGCGGTTCTCAGCCCAGGCGCGGAGACAGCCAGGATCGCGAGGACCCGCTTCGCCAATCCTGGCGCAGCGGATCAACTCGGCGCGCAGCGGATCGACCGGCGCGCCTTGCACGCGGTGGAGACCTGAGACGCTAGGTTCTTGCTCCTTCCGGGTCAGTTCGATCGCCGTCGCGGTGATCGCGACGGCGGCGAAAACGATGGCTCCGAGGCGGGCGAGCATCTTGGCGTCCATGGTGTCGCCCTCAGTTGCCGCTCTGGAACATGCGGGCGTTGCCGGGCTGGTAGCCCGTGCTGGGTGTCAGGAAGCGGCGGCGCTGTTCGCGGCCCTGATCAGCGGCCGCGGCTTGCTCGGCGGACTGAATGTTTTGGGCCCGGCCGTTCGCGGCGACGACGGCCGTGAGGTCGGCGAGCTGCTGGGCCTGTAAGGCGAGGAGCTGATTTCCGGCCTGCGTCGCCTGCAACGCGCCGGTGGCGCCTTGGCTCTGGCCGACGAGCGCCGACATCTGCGTGCGGGTGGTGTCGATATTGCCGACGACGCCCGCCTGGACGCGCATGGCGTCCTGCAGGCCGCCGACGGTGTTCTGCCAGCGCTCCCTCGCCTGGGCGACGAGCTCCTGGTCCGACGTCGACATCGAGGCGTTGCGGTAGGTGGTCCGAAACGCCTGGTCGATGTTCTGGACGTCGTAGGCGATCCGCTGCGCCTGCTGCAGGAGTTGCTGCGTCCGCTGGACGGATTGTTGAAGCTGTTGGAGCGAAGAGAACGGCAGGCTCGCGAGGTTGCGGGCCTGATTGATGAGCGACGTCGCCTGATTCTGAAGCCCGGTGATCTGGTTGTTAATCTGCTCCAGTGACCGGGCAGCCGTCAGCACGTTCTGCACGTAGTTGGTCGGATCGTAGACGATCCACTGAGCCGCGGCGGGCTGAACCAGCACGGGCGACAGGGCGATCGGAACCGACAGTAGCGCGGCCGTCAGCCAGGCGGCGCGCGAACGGGCGCGGATGGAAAGGGTCATGGACGTGCCTCCGGTTCGGTTTGGGGAACGATGTTGGTGAGGTCAGCGACGAGACCGGCGGCCCAGCCGAGTGAGCACTCGGCCAGCCACTCCTCGAGGAAGTGATCGCGGCCGGATCGGGCATAGACTTCGGCGATCAGCGCCTGTTGCTGCTTGGAGGAGGCGGCGCAGAGCGCCAGAGCCACATCGGAGAGACCCAGCTCGAACAGGCGATTGCCGCGCCGGGACTGGCAGTAGTAGTCGCGCTTGGGCGTTGCCCGCGCGAGGATCTCAATCTGGCGATCGTTCAACCCGAAGCGGCGATAGATGGCCGTGATCTGCGGCTCGACCGCCCGCTCGTTCGGCAGCAGCAGCCGGGTCTGGCAGCTCTCGATGATAGCGGGCGCGATCGCCGAGCCATCGATGTCGGACAGGGACTGCGTGGCGAAGACGACGGAGGCGTTCTTCTTGCGCAGCGTCTTCAGCCACTCGCGAAGCTGGCCGGCGAACCCCTCGTCGTCGAGGGCGAGCCAGCCTTCATCGACGATCAGCAGCGTCGGGCGTCCGTCGAGCCGATCCTCAATGCGATGGAAGAGATAGGAGAGCACGGCCGGCGCTGCGTCTGTGCCGATCAGCCCTTCGGTCTCGAAGGCCTGGACGGAGGCTTCGCCGAGCCGCTCGGATTCGGCGTCGAGCAGCCGGCCATAGGGACCGCCGACGCAATAGGGTCGAAGCGCCTGCTTCAGGTCGTTCGATTGCAGCAACACCGCGAGGCCGGTGATCGTCCTCTCATTGACGGGCGCGCTGGCGAGCGAGGTCAGCGCCGACCAGAGATGTTCCTTGACGTCCGGTGTGATCGGCACGCCCTCGCGCATCAGGATCGCGACGATCCAGTCGGCGGCCCAGGCGCGTTCGGCAACGTCGTGAATGCCCGCGAGCGGTTGCAACGAGACGGAGGTGTCCGATCCTTCGGTTAGGCCGCCACTGAGATCGTGCCAGTCGCCGCGCATGGCGAGCGCCGCCGCCCGGATTGAGCCGCCGAAATCGAAAGCGAACACCTGGGACTTTTCGTAGCGCTGGAACTGCAGCGCCATCAGCGCCAGCAGCACGGATTTCCCGGCGCCGGTCGGGCCGACGACGAGCGTGTGACCGACGTCGCCGACATGGATGGAAAACCGGAACGGGGTCGAGCCTTCGGTCTTGCCGAAGAGCAGTGGGGGAGCCGCAAAATGCTCATCCCGCACCTCGCCCGCCCAAACCGCCGAGAGCGGGATCATATGGGCGAGGTTCAAAGTGCTGATGGGTGGCTGCCGGACATTGGCGTAGACATGGCCAGGCAACGAGCCGAGCCAGGCATCGGCCGCGTTGATGGTCTCCGGCATGGCGGTGAAGTCGCGGCCCTGGATGACCTTCTCGACGAGGCGGAGTTTTTCCGCCGCGATGCGGGGATCATCGTCCCAGACCGTGACGGTCGCGGTGACGTAGGCTTGCCCGGCGTAGTCCGCGCCGAGTTCTTGCAGCGCCAGGTCCGCATCGGCCGCCTTGTTCGCCGCATCGGTATCGACGAGGACCGAGGCCTCGTTGGTCATTACTTCCTTGAGGATGGCGGCGATCGATTTGCGCTTGGCAAACCATTGCCGCCGGATCTTGGTCAGCAGTTTGGTGGCGTCGGTCTTGTCGAGAAGGATGGCCCGGGTCGACCAGCGGTACGGGAAGGCCAGCCGGTTCAACTCGTCCAGGATGCCGGGCGTCGTCGCGGTCGGAAAACCGACGATGGTCAGCACCCGAAGATGCAACGTTCCCAGACGTGGCTCCAGCCCGCCGGTCAGGGGCTGGTCGGCCAGCAGCGCGTCGAGATACATTGGCGTCTCGGGAACGCGGACGCGGTGACGCTTGGTCGAGACGGTCGAGTGTAGATAGGTCAGCGTCTCGGCGTCATCGAGCCAGGCGCATTCCGGCATGAAGCCTTCGACGAGCTGGATCACCCGGTCGGTGCGATCGGCGAAGCCGCGCTGGATCTCGCGCGCGTCGACGCCGGATTGTTCACGGCCCTCGTAGAGCCAGTTCTCGGCGCGGGCCGCGTCCTCTGCCGGCGGCAGATAGAGGAAGGTCAGGAAATAGCTGGATTCATAATGCGCGCCTGCTTCCTCGAAATCAGCCTTCCGCTCGGCATCCAGTAGACCGGAAGCTGAATCCGGAAACATGCTGGCGGGATAAGTCGCGGCGGCATGGCGCTGCGCCTCGACGAAGATGGCCCAGCCGGAGCCGAGGCGGCGAAAGGCGTTGTTGAGGCGCCCGGCGACGGCGACCAGCTCGGCGGGTACGGCGGAATCCAGATCGGGACCGCGGAACCGCGCCGTCCGTTGGAAGCTGCCGTCCTTGTTCAGCACTACGCCATCGCCGGCGAGCGCCGCCCAAGGCAGGAAATCGGCGAGACGGGTGGCGGTGCGGCGATATTCGGCGAGGTTCATCATCGTGGCGCTGCCCTTCAGACCGAGAGGTGGCCGGGGACGCGTAGATGGCGGCGCACCACGTCGACGAACATCGGATCGCGTTTGGCGGCCCAGACGGCCGCGAAATGACCGACAGCCCAGAGCCCCAGGCCGACCAGCCAGAGACGCAGGCCGAGGCCGAGGGCCGCCGCCAGCGTGCCGTTGAGGATGGCGATGGCGCGCGGGGCGCCGCCGAGCAAGATGTGCTCGGTCAGCGCCCGATGGACGGGCACGGAAAAGCCCGCGACCTCGGCGGCGGTGTCGGCGAGCCCCACCATCAGACGAGTGCTCCGCCGCCGAAGGAGAAGAACGACAGGAAGAATGAACTGGCCGCAAAGGCGATGGAGAGGCCGAACACGATCTGGATCAGCCTGCGTGAGCCGCCGGAACTATCGCCGAACGCCAGGCTAAGGCCGGTGACGATGATGACGATCACCGCGATGATCTTGGCGACCGGTCCTTCGATGGATTCAAGGATCGATTGGAGCGGCGCCTCCCACGGCATGGACGAACCAGCCGCGTGGGCGGCTGGCGCCACCATCACGCTGATGACGGCAAGGGACGCCGCCATGGTCAGACGGCGGCGGACGGGATGAGGGGAACGGATCATGCGTGATCTCCTGTGGAGTTGGGAATGAGGATGGTGGGCATGTCGCCGCCATTGTTGGCGGCCGGCACGACGCGGAAGTCGTCGTCAGGGCCAAGGCCGTCAACGCGGGCGAGCTCGGCAAGCCGGCGCTGTGCGCCGCGGCCCGAGAGCACGGCGACGAGATCGATGGTCTCCGCGATCAGCGCGCGCGGCACGGTGATGACGGCTTCCTGGATGAGTTGCTCCAGCCGCCGCAGCGCGCCGATGGCGCTACCGGCGTGGATGGTGCCGATGCCGCCGGGATGGCCGGTGCCCCACGCCTTCAGCAGGTCGAGGGCTTCGGCGCCGCGCACCTCGCCGATCGGGATGCGATCGGGGCGCAGGCGCAGCGAGGAGCGGACGAGATCGGAGAGCGAGGCGACACCGTCCTTTGTCCGCATGGCGACGAGGTTCGGCGCGGCGCACTGCAACTCGCGCGTGTCCTCGATCAGGACGACGCGGTCGGAGGTCTTGGCGACCTCGGCGAGCAGCGCGTTGGTGAGCGTCGTCTTGCCGGTGGAGGTGCCGCCGGCGACCAGGATGTTCTTGCGCTCGGCGACCGCGATCCGCAGCATGTTAGCCTGGGTGGCGCTCATGGTGCCGGCGGCGACATAGTCCTCGAGGGTGAAGATGGCGACGGCGGGTTTGCGGATCGCAAAAGCCGGGGCGGATACGACGGGCGGCAGCAACCCCTCGAACCGCTCTCCCGTCTCGGGCAGCTCGGCAGAGACGCGCGGGTTACCGGAATGAACCTCGGCGCCGACATGGTGCGCGACCAGCCGGACGATGCGCTCACCATCGGCGGGCGACAGCCGTTCGCCCGTGTCGGAAAGCCCTTCGGAAAGACGGTCGATCCAGAGCCGCCCATCGGGGTTGAGCATCACCTCGACGACTTGGGCGTCTTCCAGGAACCGGGCGATGGCGGGGCCAAGGGCGGTGCGCAGCATGCGTGCGCCGCGTGCCAAACCTTCCGAATTATAGTGCGAAGCCGCCATCTGATCCCCGATCTAGTCGGGCGAGCAGACGCTCCCCGGTACGGGGATGATTAAAAGGGCCGGATATTCGGCTGATTCAACAAGTACCTAGCGTCGTAGTAGGGTGGCGTGCAAATACAGGGGATCGGCGGAGTTGCCTTATGAGCAGACGCCATCGGGTTCGGTGCAGGCGGCTTGGGCTGCGACCCAACATAGATCCACACGACATCTTCGTTCGCCCTTGCCGTGACTGGTTCCGCCCTTGGAGTTGACGCCGATTATCAACGCGAAACTGTCATGGGTTTCGCCTAACATAATCGAACGGCAGGGAGGGCTACCGATGTCAAAGATCTCCAATACCAACGACATACTATCTGTTTCGGCATACGCAGGCGACGCCAAGGTGTTGCTCGCCTTCGATCTCAAGACGGAAGGAAGCCGCAAGCAACTTGCCGGCTTCACGATTGAGATCACGCCCAAGGGGCACCCGTCCTATTATCTCTGGAACAACCTCAGCTTCGAGGTGCCTTCCGACCATGCACAAGTCGCTGGCGAGCCGCCTTATTCGACCGCGAACGCACCGATCCACAAATTTCGCTGGGTGCATGTCCCTGGCCTCGACCATCAGGGTCTCAATCCGCCCTTTGGCAACTATAGTTACCTGGTCACGCCGCGCTATTTCGATGCCGACCAACATATGCTGCCGCTCGACCCAGCGAAGAGTGTCACGGTGACGGTGCCGCTCGTGCCTTTTCAGAAGGACGGGCTGAAGCTCGGCTTCACGCGCGGCTTCGTCCAGAGTCAGGCCTTCGTCCACCATTTCGGAAACAGCCTGCCGACGCGACCAAAGGGCGGACCGCTCGACTACGACACAAGCCAGATTGCGGGCACTGACCCGACCGGCAAGAGCTACAGCTATGAGGAACAATATCGCTGGCTGGGCTTCACGGCGCGTGAGCGGATCTTCGAAGTGCTGAACGCGGTGCGGCAGACGGACGGTGCGACCATCGACGTCTTCGCCTATGACTTGAACGAGCCGGATGTCATCTCGGCGCTGCTGGATCTCGGCGCCACGGGCAAGGCGCGGATCGTCCTCGACAATGCCGACCTGCATCATGATCCGAGCGACCCGACGCCGGAAGATCAGTTCACCGAGATGTTCATCGCCAAGGCCGGCGCCGACAAGATCCTGCGAGGGAGGTTCGGCCGCTATTCCCATGACAAGGTGTTCGTCGTCTACCAGAACGGCAATCCGCGGCTCGTTCTGGGCGGTTCGACCAATTTCTCGGTGACGGGCGTCTATGTGAACGCGAACCATGTGATCCTGATCGAGGATCCGGACGTCGCGGCGCTTTACGCGACGGTGTTCGACGAAGTTTGGACCGGCAAGGCGAGCAAGGCCGATTTCGCGCGGAGCTCCTATGCCAACCAGCGCTACGAATTCGGCACGGTCGATCGTGTGCCGAAATTCGACGTGACCTTCTCGCCGCATGCGCAGCCTTTCGCGGCGGCGCGGCTCAACGAGATCGTCGATCGCTGCGAGAAGGAGGCTCAGACCAAGGGCAACGTGTTCTTCGCGGTGATGGAACTCAGCAGCAAAAGTCCGAACCCGGTCTACGAGGCGCTGACGAGACTGCACAAGAATCCGGAGCTGTTCAGCTATGGTATCTCGGACCATCCCGAGGGCATCAGCTTCTATCCGATCGGCGCCACGACAGGCGTATTGGTGACCGGCAAGCCGGGTACTACGATCCTGCCGCCACCGTTCAATCAGGTGCCGAGCGTCGGCGCTGGTCACCAGGTCCATCACAAATTCGTCGTTTGCGGTTTCGGAGGGACCGATCCGATCGTTTATTGCGGCTCGTCCAACCTCGCGCTCGCTGGCGAACAAGTGAATGGCGACAATCTGTTGTGCATTCGCAACGACGATGTCGTAACCGCCTTCACGATCGAGGCCTTGCTGCTCATCGACCATTTCAATTTTCTCGACTCGATGGCCAAGGCGCCGGGCGGCAAGGGCGCCCAAGCGATGTCAATGCAGCCGCCCGCCGACCAGCGCACTGCCGCGGCGGCGGCTGGTTGGCATCTCGGCACCACGGATAAGTGGGCAGCGAAGTATTTCGACCCGACTGATCTCCACTTTCGCGATCGCGTTATGTTCGCTTGAGCCGGTGCTCACGTCTGGTGCCAGACAAAGGAATGCGAAGCGTTGCGCTTTGGCGGTAGCTAATCAGCAGACGGAGGACCAATATCCTCGGAGATCTCCTGCCGAAGTTTCGGCCCCTTCGCCAATCGCCTGCCGAGCGCGGTGACGAAGGCGTCGTAGCGCTCACCGGCCTTGGCCCGAGCCGCCTGTGCGGTCGGTTCAGGCAATGCCGGCGTTGTCGCGAGCCAGAAACGGATGAACACGGCCAGGGTTTCGACGGCGATGCCGACATCGCGCTCAAGCCGGGTCATACGGCGGTCGATCTGATCGAGACGCTTGGTGACGGCGGCCTCACGCCGCTCATCAGCGTCTGGCGACAGGAAGGATGCGATGGCGGCTTCGGCGATCAGCGACTGTGGCTGATCGCGGCGGGCAGCATAGTCGGCGAGGCCCTTCATGACGGGAGGATCGAGATAGACTGAGATCTGGATCTTCTTTTTGCGGGTGGACTCTTGAGGATCTGGCATGGCGATCACAACTCCATGCCGTCGTTGGGATCGAGGGAGACCTGGCGGGCGACGCCCTGCATGATCCCGGTCATGCGGCTGTTGCGGGTCGCGGCGTCCTCCATTTCGTCATCACGATCAGCATCAATCTCGAATTCATTCTCTATCGGCACCGTCTTGTCCACGGGCTTCGCACGGCTGAGTTCCGGTTGATGGCGGCGCTCGGAGTCGGTCGTGTCCTCGTCATCGGATACTGGCGACGTGGGTGGGGCCGCGGCGGCCGCAATCTCGGACCTCATTGGCAATGGCAAGCTCGTCCAGTCATCGGGCTGTCCCTGTCTCGGTGCGGTGATAGCGGGCGGCGGCAGGATACGCTCCTTGAGGCGAGCATCCTCGTAATAGCGCGCCTTCTTCGCCCGGATCGGTGGGGTGCCGGCTACCATGACGATCTCATCGGTTGGCGGGAGCTGCATTACCTCGCCCGGGGTCAGCAGCGGGCGTGCGGTCTCGGAACGCGAGACCATCAGATGTCCGAGCCAGGGCGACAGCCGATGCCCGGCATAGTTCTTCATCGCCTTCATTTCTGTGGCCGTGCCGAGCGCGTCGGAGACACGCTTGGCAGTGCGCTCGTCATTCGTCGCGAAGCTGACTCGGACATGGCAATTGTCGAGGATCGAGTTGTTCGGGCCATAAGCCCTCTCAATCTGGTTCAGCGACTGGGCGATCAGGAATGCCTTCAGGCCGTAGCCGGCCATGAACGCGAGCGCGGACTCGAAGAAGTCCAGCCGCCCCAGCGCCGGAAATTCGTCCAGCATCAATAGCAGTCGGTGGCGGCTACCCTTCGCCTGCAGGTCCTCGGTCAGGCGTCGGCCGATCTGGTTGAGGATCAGGCGGACCAGCGGCTTGGTGCGGTTGATGTCGGAGGGCGGCACCACGAGATAGAGGGTCGCCGGCCGCTTGCCGCCAACGATATCGCTGATCCGCCAGTGGCAACGCCGTGTAACCTCCGCCACGACGGGATCGCGATAGAGGCCGAGGAACGACATGGCGGTCGACAGCACGCCCGATCGCTCGTTGTCGGACTTGTTGAGCAACTCGCGCGCGGCCGAGGCGACGACAGCATGAACGCCGGCGTCGCCGAGATGTGCCGTCTTCATCATCGCGGCGAGCGTCGACTCGATCGGGCGTTTCGGATCGGACAGAAAGGCAGCGACACCGGCCAGCGTCTTGTCCGCTTCGGCATAGAGAACATGCAGGATCGCGCCGACCAGCAGCGCGTGACTGGTCTTCTCCCAATGATTTCGTTTGTCGAGAGAGCCCTCGGGGTCGACCAGGACATCGGCGATATTCTGGACGTCGCGGACCTCCCATTCGCCGCGCCGGACTTCCAGTAGCGGATTGTAGGCGGACGATTTTGCGTTGGTCGGATCGAATAACAGCACGCGGCCGTGCCGGGCGCGAAAGCCGGCGGTGAGCTGCCAGTTCTCCCCCTTGATGTCGTGGACGATCGCTGATCCCGGCCAGGTCAAAAGTGAGGGCACGACCAAGCCGACTCCTTTGCCCGATCGGGTCGGTGCGAAGCACAGCACGTGCTCAGGCCCGTCATGACGGAGATAGTCGCGCTCGTAGCGGCCAAGCACAACACCCTCCAGGCCGAGGAGACCGGCAGTCTTCACCTCTCCTGTCTCGGCCCAACGGGCAGAGCCATATGTCTCGACCTTCTTCGCCTCGCGCGCCCTCCAGACCGACATCCCGATCGCGACGGCCACCGAGATGAAACCACCCGATGCGGCGATGAATGCCCCGTGCACGAAGATGCCGGGCGCATAGGCGTCGTAGAAATACCACCACGCAAAAAACGACGGCGGCAGGTAAAACGGCCAGCCGACGACCGTGAACCAGGGCGTTCCGAGTTGCGCCTGGAAGCCGAGCTTCCAAGCGACATATTCGGTGGCGCCCCAGGTGGTGGCCAGCACGATCAGGGAGACGGTGAGGATCTGACCCCACAGGATCTTGGTCGCCGACATGGCAGTGCTCCTTTCTTGAATGGGGTTTAGAGGCCCAGCCCGCGCTTACGGCCAAAGGTCCAGTCGATGCCGCCGTCCGGGCGAGCGATGCCGGAGATGTGCTTGCCGAGCTGCTTTTCGAGCGAGGGCGTCCAGGGGACGAGCTGGAAGCCGAGGCCCCCATCTCCCGTCATGGTGTCGATCATGGCGAAGCGGCCCGAGGCCAGGGTCATCCGCTGGCGGTAGGTGCCGGCGACATAGTCGCCACTGCCCGCGCGGTTGAACGGCTGGCCGGTCTCGGCGGCAAGCCTCTCGCCGGCCGCCTCCAGTTCCCGGCGGCGCAGCGTGTCGATCAGGTTGCGGGTGAAGGTGACGCGCTGGCCCTGGCGCTCGGCGAGACCCTGTTCGACCAGGTGCTCGGCCCGGCGAGAACGCCCATTGCGCACCTCGGCGCCGAAGCCGCCTTCGGACAGAGCGTTCGGTTCGCGCGCTATGTTTTGTCGGTCGAGCCAGGTCGCGCCCGACGCCGTGACCTGTCGCTCGATGTCGAGATCGGAGCGGATAGCGAGGGCGACGCGCCGCTGCCCGCGCGCGTCGTCGAACTTGCGCAGCTCGACGATCGAACCCGGCGCGCTGTCGCCGGCGGCGTCGAGGTTGGGCAGCTTGATGTGGTGGGTGCGGCCGTCCACGGCGTCCACGACCGCAAAGGCGGTGCCATTCAGCTCGTCGTCGAGCCCGCGTGTCACCAGCCGGCCGATGATCGGCGTTTCGAGAGTTTCCGCTGCCAGCACATAGCTCGCTGAGCCGCGCTCGATGCCTTGTTCGGTCAGAGCGCGGTGCATGCGCTTGATGATGTCGCCGCGGTCGCCCAACTCGCGCAGCACCGCCTCGGCCTTGTCGTCGACGATCCATTGACCGGGGCCGACCGGATCGGCGAGGCCAAGCGTTTCCAGCTTCCGCAGGCGCCCAACCTTCAGGGAATGGTACTCGTCGGGCTGGCGATCGGCGTGGGGAGCGAGATCGATGACGCCAGTCCCGCGCGCGTTGTGGACAAGCTGGCGATCCAACTGGGTCCAGCGCTCGGTGTCGATTTGACGTTCGAGCGTGCGGCGGATGTCGAGATCGGTGCGCGGCCCCAGTTCCTGCGTAATAAGATCGCGCGCCCGGTCGCGCATGCCCTCCTTGATGTAGTCGCGAGCTATGACGAGATCCTGGCCGTCATCGCGCCCGCCGCGGACGATCAGATGGACATGCGGGTGCTCGGTGTTCCAGTGATCTACAGCCACCCAGTCGAGCCCGGTGCCGAGATCCTTTTCCATCTGCCCGACGAGATCGCAGGTGAAGGATTTGAGGTCGGCCATCTCCGACGCGTCGTCGGGCGAGATGATGAAGCGAAAATGATGCCGGTCATCCCGGCACCGCTCGGCGAAGGCGCCCGCGTCTGCAGTCTCGGTCTCAGGCCCAAACAGGCGGGCCTTTTCCCCGTCACGGGTCACGCCCTCGCGGCGCAGGTAATTGAGATGGGTGCCGAGCGTCGCGGCGCGCGCGGAATGGCGGACGACACGCGCCTTGATCACCGCCCCGCGCGAGCGTGCAGTGATGAGGCGGTTCGCCTGGATGCTGGCGCGCTGACCCTGTCCGAAACGGGAGCGGTTGCCCGCGACGATGCGGCCCGATCGCGACACGCCACCACCCGCCTTCTTCGCCGCCGCCAGCGCCTGTGCAATGAACGGTTTCGCGCGCTGCGAACCCGAGGAGCGGACGCGGCCTCGGCGGATCCTAAACTCGCGCTCATCGGCCATGGCGCGGTCCCGCAATGTGCGAAAGATCTCTCAGATACAAAGGTTTGAGCCTACGCCACACGTTGTCGCCAAAGGCTGCAAGGTGTGGAGAACGCGAGAAAACCCAACAAAAACAACCGACCGACCGAAGCGCAATGTGCGCCCTTTTATCCTGCCCTCCTTCGGTCGTGGGTATCCGTCCGGTCTCTGCACAGTATTGGTGGGGTGCAAAATCGAGGCATGTCGGTTTCCTTCGAAGCATGGAGGATCTCCGATGAATTTGAGACATTTCGAGAACACGGCGCGTC
>Ga0209933_1000228_pt1 | contig 127552 bp, 120 predicted proteins | sample ThiBiot_300_biof_FD_183944 | JGI IMG/M metagenome (GOLD analysis project Ga0209933, IMG submission 183944) | Wastewater bioreactor microbial communities from Cape Town, South Africa - Thiocy_cont_300_biof (SPAdes) | ecosystem: Engineered > Bioremediation > Thiocyanate > Unclassified | place... | reverse complement strand
CCGCCGATATCGGCGGGCTGGAGCGCCTCGCCGAGGGTTCGGACTGGCGCCTACCTTCGGATCCGGTCGCGCATGATACGGCAACCGATCCGGAGCGGCTCGGCATTGCCCGGCGCGGCACGCTCTATCCCGACCATGTCGTGTTCCTCGGCAGCGCCGTGGCGGTGTTGTCTGGAGGCGAGACCCCCGCGACCTTCGTCTCCGACGCAACGGTGCCGCAGATGCTGCTCGCGGTCCCTGGCCTCGGTGTTCTCGTCCATCGCGCGGCGCTGAACGGCGCCGATGCGCTGGCGCGCGCGATCGCCGACGTGGCCGGCCGCATCGATGCCGTCGCCGAACTCCGCTTTCTCACCGCCGCGGAGGAGAGCGAACTCGTCAATTGGGACGCCGAGATCTATCGCCGCGCCCTCGCCAAAGCCGCCCGGGCCTGACCGGCCGATCCGGACGAAAGAACCATGACGACACGCCCCGCCGCCGTCGCCGTTCTCGATATCGGCAAGTCGAACACGAAGCTCGCTGTGATCGACCGCGCGAACCGTTCCGTGATCGCGATGCGCAGCATGCGCAACACGGTTCGCCCCGCTCCGCCCTATCCGCATTTCGATGTCGATGCGATCTGGTCCTGGTTGCTCGCCGGTCTCGCCGAGGCCGGGGCCAGCGCCCGGATCGAGGTCGTCGCGGTGACGACCCATGGCGCGGCAATCACGCTCATCGCCGACGACGGCCTCGTCCTGCCGGTGCTCGATTACGAGCATCCGGGCCCGGACGAACGCGCCGAGGACTATCGCCGCGCCCGCGGCGCCTTCGCCGAAATCCTGTCGCCGGACCTGCCGGGCGGTCTCAATGCCGGCCGCCAGCTCTACTGGCTCGCGCGACGCTTCCCGGACGACTTCGCGCGCGCAACGGCGATCCTGCCCTATCCGCAATACTGGGTCTGGCGCCTGACGGGGAAGCGCGTCGCCGAGCCGACCGCCTTCGGCGCGCATACCGACCTCTGGAACGCGAGCTCCGGCCACTATTCCGCGATGGCGCATCGCGAGGGATGGGCGACGCTCTTCCCGCCGCGCATGGCGCCCTGGGAAACCGCCGGCAACGTTCTTCCCGAGGTCGCGGCAGCGGCCAGCCTGCCGGAGGATTGCCGCGTCGTTGCCGGTATCCACGATTCGAACGCCAGCCTGCTGCCGCATATCCTCAAGCGGCCGCTGCCTTTCGCGGTCATCTCGACCGGCACATGGATGATCACCTTCGCCGCCGGCGGCAGCCTCGATCGGCTCGATCCGGCGCGCGGCGGCCTCGCTTATGTCGATGCCTTCGGCCGGCCGGTTTCATCGACGATGTCCATGACCGGCCGCGAGTTCGAGATCCTGACCGCCGGCGCGGCAGTCGAGCCCAGCGATACGGACATCGCGGCCGTCATCGAGCGCCGCATCATGGCGCTGCCCGGCTTCGTCCCCGGCTCAGGTCCATTCGGCCAGCGGCGGGGAGCGTGGTCGCACGACGCTGACGCGCTGACGCCGGGCGAACGGACGGCCGCGGCGACGCTCTATGCCGCGCTCGTCGCCGAGGTGTCGCTCGCGCTCGCCGGCGCCGAGGGACCGGTGCTGATCGAGGGACCGCTGGCGCGCAATCGGCTGTTCCTCTCGGCCCTCGCGACGCTGGTGGCGCGGCCGGTGATCGGCCGGCCCGATGCGACGGGCACCACCGAGGGCGCTGCCCTTCTCGCCGATGGACCTGCGGGCGCGGTGGCGCTCGCCGACCCGCCGCCCGCGACGCCTCTCGGCGCGGGCTTCGCCGACTATGCCGCTGCCTGGCGGACGGCCGCGGGCGCGTAACGGGAAGCGCGACCGCGGCGGCGGCTTCGGCTATTGTCCGGCCACCGCAAGGAGCCGCGGCCTCAAGGAGCCGGATCGTCCATGTCGCTTCCCGCCTGCACCGTCGTGCTCGACATCGGCAAGACCAATGCCAAGCTGGCGCTGGTCGATGCCGGAACGCGCGCGATCGTCGAGATCCGCACCACGGCCAACGAGGTCCTTCGCGAGGGTCTCTATCCGCATTTCGATACCGACCGTCTGTGGAGCTGGATCGTCGCCGGCCTCAAGGACTATGCCGCCAAGGGCCGGATCGGCTGCATCTCGACGACGACCCATGGCGCCGCCGTCGCCATTCTCGGCCCCGACGGCCTTGTCCTGCCGATCCTCGACTATGAATATGCCGGACCCGATTCCGTCGCGGAGGCCTATCGGCCGCTGCGCGGCGCCTTCTGGGAAACGTTGTCGCCCGACCTGCCGGCCGGTCTCAATGCCGGCCGCCAGATCTACTGGCTCGAGGAGACCTTCCCCTCCGCCTTCGGCCGCGCCACCGCGATCCTCATGTATCCGCAATACTGGGTCTGGCGGCTCACGGGAGCCCTCGCGGCCGAGCCGACCTCGCTCGGCTGCCACAGCGATCTCTGGAACCCTGAGGCCGGCACCTTCTCGCGCCTCGCCGAGGACCGCGGCTGGGCGAAGCTCATCCCGCCCGTGACGCGGCCCTGGGAAACCGCCGGAACGATCCGTCCGGCGCTCGCGGCGAAGACAGGATTGCCGGAAGACTGCCGCGTCGTCGCCGGCATCCACGATTCCAATGCCAGCCTGCTGCCGCACATCCTGCGCCGAAAGTCGCCTTTCACTGTGCTGTCGACCGGCACATGGCTGATCACCTTCGCCATCGGCGGCTCGATGTCCAATCTCGACCCGGCGCGCGACTGCCTCGCCAATGTCGATGCCTTCGGCCGCCCGGTCCCCTCGGCCCGCTTCATGGCGGGACGCGAGTTCGAGCGGCTCACGGAAGGCAGCAAGGCGGAGCCGAGCGAAGCGGACATTCGCTCGGTCGTGGAGAAGAGCGTCATGGCGATGCCGTCCTTCGCGCCCGGAACCGGTCCCTATGCCTTTCTCGACGGCCACTGGACGGTGGATCCGGAAACGCTCACCGCCGGCGAGCGGGTGGCGGCCGCCAGCCTTTATTGCGCGCTCGTTGCCTCGACCTGCATGCAGCTCACGAGTTCGGCAGGACCGGTCATCGTCGAAGGGCCGCTGTCGCGGAGCGCGCTGTTCCTCGGCGCGCTCGCGGCGATCACGGGTCGCCCGGTGACCGCGCGCGCGGACGCCACGGGCACGACCGAGGGCGCCGCGCTGCTTGCCGACGGGCCGGAGGGCGCCGGCCCGGGAGCGCCGGATGCAGCCCCGGTGCCGCCGCTCGACATCGATCTCTCGGCCTATGCGGCGGCCTGGCGGGCGGCGCTCGACTGACGGCTCTGCCGTGCTAGGCTCGCCGCCTGACTGACGAGGATCCGCTGCGGGGGGGTGATGATGAAGCGTGTTGGTCTCCTGGCCACCGCCGCGTTCGGCGCGGCCCTGATGACTGCCGGCGCGGTTTCGGCCGCCACCGTGACCCGCGCCGAGGTCGAGGCCGTTCTGCCGACTTTCGAGGCCATGGTCACCAAGGCGATCGCCGATGGCGAAGTGCCGGGGCTCTCGATCGCGATCGTTGCCGGCGACGAAGTGGTTTATCTCAAGGGCTTCGGCACGCGCGAAGCCGGCAAGGACGAGCCTGTCGGCCCCGATACGGTCTTCCAGCTCGCGTCCTTCTCGAAGCCGATCTCCGCCACCGTCGTCGCAGCGGTCGTCGGCAACAACCAGCACGGCATCGACTGGGATTCGCGCGTCACCGATCTCGACCCGTCCTTCCATCTGAAGGAAGCGTGGCCGACCGCGAACCTCACGGTCACAGACCTTTTCGCGCATCGCAGCGGTCTTCCTGGCAACGCAGGTAATGAGCTCGAGGACCTCGGCTTCGACCGCGCGACCATCATGCACCGCCTAGCCGAGGTGCCGCTGGCGCCCTTCCGCGCGACCTATTCCTATTCGAATTTCGGCATCACCGAAGGCGCCGACGCAGTCGCCAAGGGCGAGGGCATGGCCTGGGCCGATCTCGCAGAAACGCGCCTTTTCAAGCCGCTCGGCATGACGCAGACCAGCGCCCGCTATGCCGATTTCCTGGCGCGCCCGGACCGGGCCGTCCTCCATATCGGCGGCACCGGCGCCTGGAAGCCGGGCCCGCTCAGGAAGCCCGATGCGCAGGCGCCGGCCGGCGGCGTCTCCTCCAGCGCCCGCGATCTCTCCACCTGGCTGCGGCTGGAACTCGGCAATGGCAGCCTTGGCGGCGAGAAGGTGATCGACGCGGCGGCGCTTGCGGCAACCCATGTCCCGCTGATGGAGCGCGGCAGCAATCCGGTTACCGGCGGCGCCTCCTTCTATGGCCGCGGCTGGAATGTCGAGTTCGGCCGCTACGGCCTGCAATGGGGCCATGCCGGCGCCTTCTCGAATGGCGCGCGCACATTGGTCAGCACCCTGCCGGAGCGAGGCATCGGTATCGTGGTGCTTTCCAACGCTTTTCCGACCGGTCTCCCCGAGGGCCTTGCCGACTCGCTCTTCGATCTCGTCTTCAAGGGGAAGGTGGAGAAGGACTGGATCGGCGCCTGGGACAAGGCCTATGCGGGGCTGTTCGGCCCGGCCATCGAAGCCGCCAAGGCCCGCTTCGCCAACCCGCCGACCGAGCCGCGGCCGGCGCTCGCCAATGCCGCTTATCTCGGCCGCTATGCCAATGACTATATCGGCAATGCCGTGATTTCGGAGGAGAACGGCGCGCTTGTCCTCGGTCTTGGTCCGACCGGCGAACGCCGCTTCCCGCTCACGCATTATGACCGCGATCTCTTCATCATGCATCCGGCGGAGGAAATGCCGGACCTGCCAACCGCCGTCACCTTCACAATAGGGGCGGACGGCAAGGCGCAGTCGGTCGCGATCGAGAGCCTCGACGATCTCGGCTTCGGCACGTTGAAGCGGTCCGACTGACAGCCAGTCGGGCCCCTCGGGCGGCGTGCCGGCCCATACATTTTCGCATGGCCGTGGCACAGGCTTAGACAATTCCTTTGAACGGCGATCGCGATCAGATTGTTGATCGACAACAGCGTTCAACAGGAATCGACAGATGACCGCGCTTTTCAACGCCGACACGAACGGCACCGCCACCGTCACTGGCATGCCGCTCATCCTGCTGCGCCTCGAGGGCGCGGCGATGCTGGCGGCCGCGCTTTACGCCTGGCATCTGACGGGTGACAGCTGGCTCGTCTTCGGCCTCCTCTTCTTCACGCCCGATCTCGCGATGCTCGGCTACCTTGCCGGTCCACGCGCCGGAGCGACCGCCTACAATCTCGTGCACAGCTACGCCGTGGCCGGGCTGATCGGCGCGATCGGCCTCCTCGCCGGCGCACCGCTGGCGGTGGCGGCGGCGCTGATCCTTGCCGGCCATATCGGCTTCGACCGCATGCTCGGCTACGGCCTCAAATATCCCGACGCCTTCGGCCACACCCATCTTGGGAAGCTGGGAAAGCGATAAGGGATCGCCCCCTTCACTCGCGCTCCCGGCGGATGGCTTCGAGGGCTTCGAGGCGTTGGCGGCCCTGGTCGCCGCGGTCGGTGGCGACGGTGGCGAGGAGGGCTTCGACGATGGCGAGGAGGCCGACGCCGGAATCCCAGACGGAGGGCGCGGCGACATGGGCGGGGAGCACATGGCGCGCGACCCGCGAGATCGGCGACAGCCATTGGTCGGTGACGAGGACCACCGTCGCGCCGCGGGCATTGGCGCGCTCGGCGAAATCCGCGAGATCGGCCGAATAGCGGCGGATATCGAACAGGAGCACCACCGAGCGCCGATCGATGTCGAGCAGCTGGTCGAGCCAGGCGGCGGGCTGGCCGGTGACGCGCCGGCAATTCGGCCGCAACACGCGCAGATGCGCGGCCATGTAGTCGGCGATGGCATCGGTGAAGCGGCCGCCGAGCAGGAAGACCGAGCGCGCCGGATCGGCCAGCAGCTTCGCGACGGCGGTGAATTCGCCCCGCGGCACATTGGCGGCCGTGGCGCGGAGATTGTCGATGGCCGCGAGCGCGAAACCGGCGAGCGGGTCGCCGGCGGCGCCGCCAAGACCCTTGGTCAGCGGCGTCGCGCGCCGCGCCGCCAGCTCGGCCTTGAGGTCGTCCTGGAAGCTGCCATAGCTCGCATAGCCGATCTTGGCGATCATGCGGAGCACGGTCGGCGCGCTGACGCCCGCCGCCTCGCCGAGCTTCGCGGCGCTGTCGAGACCGGCCATCGGATAGTCGGCGAGCAGACGCTGCGCCGCGCGCTTCTCGTTGGGCGTCAGGCGGCCGAGATCGCGCCTGAGCCTCTCGCCGATCGACGCATCGCCCTCCGCCATGCCTGCCCTGTCCCCGATCCTCGCCGCGTAAGTGCCGCATTCGCAGGCACCTGACGCCACCATTTCAGAATTGACGCAACCATGCGCTGCTGTAACGTACCGTTCAGAAGACGGCGAAGTCCAGCGCTCGGGCGCCAGGATCACATAGCATGGCGAGATCGGCGATCGGTCAGAGGCATGAAACGCAGGCGGACGGGGCATCGGCGCCGCTGCTGGCGCCGGACGAGCCTCCGCCGGTGGAGACCATCGCCGCGCGCCGCGACCCGTTCGTCTTCGTCTGCGAGCATGCGTCGAACCGCATGCCGGCGGCGCTCGGCGATCTCGGCCTGCCGGGCGAGGCCTTCCAGCGCCATATCGCCTTCGACCCCGGCGCCGAGGCGCTGACGCGGAGGCTCGCGGCCCGCTTCGGCGGCGCGGCGGTGCTGCAGGCCTATTCGCGGCTCGTGATCGACTGCAACCGCGAGCCGACGCTGGCCGACGCGATCACGCCCTTCTCCGAGGATACGGCGATCCCGGGCAATACGGGGCTCGGCCAGCCGGCGCGGGAGGCGCGGATCGCCGCGGTCTGGACGCCCTTCCATGCCGCGCTCGACGCCCTTCTCGGCGCCCGCTTCGCCGAGGGCCGCCCGACGGCGCTGGTCACCATCCATTCCTTCACGCCCGTCTGGCGCGGAGTCGCCCGGCCCTGGCATGTCGGCATCATCCAGACCGGCGACCGGCGAATGGCCGATCCGATGCTGGCGGCGCTCGGCCGCGAGGATGGCCTCGTCGTCGGTGACGACCAGCCTTATTCGGCCAAGGACAATGTCGACTACACGATCCGCCGCCACGGGCGGGCGCGCGGCATTCCGCATGTGATGATCGAGGTGCGCAACGACCTTCTCGCCGACGACGCGGCGGTGGCCGCCTGGACGGAGCGCCTCGCCGCCGCGCTCGAGGAGACGGCGCAGCGCATCGGATTGCCAGCGGCAAGAGACTAGGGAGAGCGGCGCGGAACCGCGTCCGCTCGAGCATAGAGGGCCGATGTGGCTGAAGACCACGGGGCCAGGAAAGGATACGGCGGATCAACCGCCGCGGGAACAGTGACGGGGCATCGCCCGATCGGGCGGTCCGGCGGGCGCCGGCCGCCCCGGGTCAGCGACGGGAGCATGGCATGAGCGTGCGCGATTCCTACTCGGAGGCCGACAAGAAGGCGGACATCCACGTCCTCCATTCCATGGGCTATGCCCAGGAACTGGAGCGGCGGATGAGCCGCTTCTCGAATTTCGCGATCTCCTTCTCGATCATCTGCATCCTGTCGGGCGGCATCAACTCGCTCGCACAGGCGACCTCGGGCGCCGGCGGCGCCGCGATCGGCATCGGCTGGCCGCTCGGCTGCCTCATCTCGGGCGTGTTTGCGCTCGCGATGGCGCAGATCTCCTCGGCCTATCCGACGGCCGGCGGCCTCTATCACTGGGGCTCGATCCTCGGCAACCGGTTCACCGGCTGGGTGACGGCCTGGTTCAACCTGCTCGGCCTCGTGACCGTGCTCGGCGCCATCAATGTCGGCACCTATTACTTCTTCGTCGGCGCCTTCGGGCCGATGGTCGGCTGGGAAGATACGATCACCACCCGTGTTCTCTTCCTTGTGGTGCTCACCGGCCTGCAGGCGGTGATCAACCATATGGGCATCGGCCTCACCGCCAAGCTGACCGACTTCTCCGGTTATCTCATCTTCGTGACCGCGCTGCTGCTGGCGATCGTCTGCCTCGCCTCGGCGCCGTCCTATGATTTCGCTCGGCTCTTCACCTTCGCCAACTATTCGGGCGAGGCCGGCGGCAATGTCTGGCCAGAGGTCTCCGGCTGGTGGGTGTTCCTGCTCGGCCTCCTGATGCCGATCTACACCATCACCGGCTACGATGCCTCGGCGCATACGTCGGAGGAGACGCTGAAGGCCGCCCATTCCGTGCCGCGCGGCATGATCATGTCGGTCGTCTGGTCGGCCGTGTTCGGCTACATCATGCTCTGCTCGTTCGTGCTGATGATCCCGAACATGGACGAGGCCGCGAAGCAGGGCTGGAACGTCTTCTTCTGGGCGATGGATTCGCAGGTCAATCCGGCGGTCAAGGTGATCCTCTACCTCGCCATCTTCATCGCGCAGTTCCTCTGCGGGCTCGCGACGGTGACCTCTGTATCGCGCATGATCTTCGCCTTCTCGCGCGATGGCGGCCTGCCGGCGTCGAAGGCGCTGTCGAGCGTCAGCCCGAAATTCCGCACGCCGGTCGCCGCGATCTGGACCGGCGCGATCCTCGCGGTGCTCTTCGTCTGGGGATCCTCGCTGGTCTCGATCGGCGAGACGCCTGTCTATACGATCGTCGTCTCCTGCACGGTCATCTTCCTGTTCTTCTCCTTCGTCATTCCGATCGTGCTCGGGCTCCTCGCCTATGGCACCTCGAAATGGCCGAAGATGGGACCCTGGAACATGGGCCGCGGGCTGTTCACGCTGTTCGCGCTGCTCTCGATCGTCGCGATGATCCTGATTTTCGTGATCGGCATCCAGCCGCCGAACCAGTGGGCCCTTTACATCACGGTGGGCTTCGTGGTGGTGACGGCGGTCATCTGGCTCGCGTTCGAGAATCGCCGCTTCCAGGGCCCGCCGATCGGCGACATGATCGCCCGGCGCAAGGCAGCCATCGAGGCCGCCGAGAAGGCCGTCGGCGAGGCCTGACCATGTCGGGGACGGTTGAAACCGCTCCCCCAGCCAAGGCGCGGCCCTTCGGGGCCGCCCCGATTGCCGCTCCGGCCGTTCCCACACCGGCCGGAGCGGCATGAACCCACCTCCCGCGATACCCGAAGGAACGACCATGACCGGCACGATGACGCTGAAGGAACTCGAAGCCGCGATCGCCGCCGGCACGATCGACACCGTGATCGTGGCCTTTCCCGACATGCAGGGGCGCCTCGTCGGCAAGCGCTTTACCGGCGCGTTCTTCCTCGACAGCGCCATCCACGAGACGCATGCCTGCAACTATCTGCTCACCGTCGACATCGACATGGAGCCGGTGCCGGGCTACCAGGCCGCGAGCTGGGAAAAGGGCTATGGCGACTTCGTCCTGAAGCCCGACATCGCGACGCTGCGGCGCATCCCCTGGCTCGAGGGCACGGCGCTGATGCTCGCCGATGTCTGCGACCATCACGGCGAGGAGCTGGCGCACAGCCCGCGCGCGATGCTGAAGGCGCAATTGAAGCGGCTCGCCGAGCGCGGCATGTCGGCCTTCTTCGCCTCGGAACTCGAATTCTACGTCTTCGACGAGACCTTCGAGAGCGCCTCGGACAAGCGCTGGCGCGAGCTGAAGACGATGGGGAACTACATCGAGGATTATCACATCCTCCAGACGACCAAGAACGAGCCGCTCCTCAGGGCGATCCGCAACGGGCTGATGGCCGCCGGCATCCCGGTCGAGAACTCCAAGGGCGAATGGGGGCCGGGCCAGGAGGAGGTGAACATCCGCTATGCCGAGGCGCTGACGATGGCCGACTGGCACGTCGTCATGAAGAACGGCATCAAGGAGATCGCCCATCTGCAGAACCGCTCGGTCACCTTCATGGCCAAGTGGCGCTACGACCTCGCCGGCTCGTCCTCGCATATCCACTCCTCGCTCTGGGACCAGAAGGCGAAGAAGCCGCTGTTCATGGACGAGAAGGATCCGCTCGGCATGTCGGCGACGATGAAGTCCTGGCTCGCCGGCCATCTGACGCTGGCGCCGGACTTCACCTATTTCCTCGCGCCCTACATCAACTCCTACAAGCGCTTCCAGGTCGGCACCTTCGCGCCGACCAAGGCGGTCTGGTCGGTCGACAACCGCACCGCCGGCTTCCGCGTCGTCGGCGAGGGCAAGTCGGTGCGCACCGAATGCCGCATCGGCGGCGCCGATCTCAATCCCTACCTCGCCTTCTCCGCCCTGATCGCCGCCGGGCTGCACGGCATGGACGAGAAGCTGGCGCTGGAGCCGACCTTTTCCGGCGACGCCTATGGCGCCTCCGGCGTCCGCGAAGTGCCGAAGACCTTGCGCGATGCCCTCGCCGCGCTCGACGGCTCGGCCGTGATGCGCGCCGCCCTCGGCGACGCCGTCGTCGATCACTATCTGCATACCGGACGCTGGGAGCAGTTCGAATACGACCGCCGCGTCACGGACTGGGAGTTGCAGAGAGGGTTCGAGAGGTATTAGATAAACACACACCGTGTAGTTGACACACACACTGTTTGTGATAGCCTTTCCATCCTTGGAGAGGAGCCCATGCATGAGCAAATATGATCCGCTTGAGCAGCATCTTGCCCGCCAGCCGAGGCAAGAGCTGCCCATGACGTTCGAGGAGATCGAAGCCGTCATTGGCTTTGCGCTTCCCCCATCATCGCGCACGCACCGGGCCTGGTGGAGCAACAATCCCAGTAACAACGTAATGACGAAAGCTTGGCTTGCTGCGGGATATGAGACGGAACAGGTCGACCTCGAAGGTCGAAAGCTCATCTTTCGACGCACTGCGCCACAAACAAAAGCATCAGCGCCTGAGGACGCGCGCAGCCCCGAGCCGAAACCGCGCAGGCGCCACCCACTCTTTGGATGGATGAAAGGGACATTCACGATCGCTCCAGGCACAGACCTCACGGAGCCGGCCGACCCTGAATGGGCCGACATTGCGTGGGGTCCTGAGAAGAAGGACGAGGCGGGGAAAGACGCAGCGTGACGGATCTCCTGCTCGACACCTGCGCGGCGCTCTGGATATCCGAGAGCGCCGCATTGGCCCAGGCCGCGGAAGATGCGCTCGACCGTGCGGCAGACCAGGGAGCCCCGATTTTTGTTTCCCCCATCACCGCGTGGGAGATCGGCCTTCTGACGGCAAGAAACAAACTCTCGCTGCCGATGTCGCCACAGAACTGGTTCGCGCGCCTCATGCGCGCACCCAATCTTCGCCTCACCGAGCTTGCGCCTGTCATTCTGCTGGATTCATGCTTTCTCCCAGCCAGACCACCGCGCGACCCGAGCGACCGCATCATCATTGCGACCGCTCGCGCTCTCGACTTGACGATCGTCACGCGAGACCGGCTCATCCTCGGCTATGCTGAAGCAGGGCATGTTCGTGCCCTCGCCTGCTGAAAGGCAATTTCGATGAACGCACCCGTCTTCAAGATCGTCACGCCCGTCGACGGCTCCGTCTATGCCGAGCGGCCGCTTGCCAGCCAAAGCGAGGTGCTCGCCATCCTGGAGCGGGCCCGCGTTGCGCAGCGCGCCTGGCGCAGCTCGTCCATGGCCGAGCGGCAGAAGATCGCCAGCGCCTTCACGGACGCCATGGTGGCCGAGAAGGACCGCGTCGCCGAGCTGCTCGCCTGGCAGATGGGCCGTCCGATCCGCTACGGCCATGGCGAGATGCGCGGCTTCGAGGAGCGCGCGCGCTACATGATCGACATCGCGCCCTCCGCCCTCGCCGATATCGATGTCGGGCCGAAGGAGAACTTCAAGCGGTATATCCGCCGCGAGCCGTTCGGCGTCTGCCTCAACCTGCCGGCCTGGAACTATCCCTATATGACGGCGCTCAACGCCGTGCTGCCGGCGATCCTCTCCGGCAACACCGTCGTCATGAAGCATTCGAGCCAGACGGCGCTGGTCGCGGAACATTTCGCGGCCGCCTTCGCCAAGGCCGGGCTCTGGCAGGACGTGTTCCAGTTCGTGAACATGTCGCATGAGGTCACCGACCGCGTCATCCGCTCCGGCCTCGTCGACCAGGTCGGCTTCACCGGCTCGACGGCCGGCGGGCGGCACATCATGGCCTCGGTCGCCGGCGCGCCGAATTTCCCGGCGACGACGCTGGAGCTCGGCGGCAAGGATCCGGCCTATGTGCGCCCCGATGCCAATCTCCCCTTCGCGATCGAGAACATCGTCGATGGCGGTTTCTTCAATTCCGGCCAGTCCTGCTGCGCCATGGAACGCGTCTATGTCCATGAGAGCGTCTATGACGCCTTCGTCGAGGGCGCGGTGGCGACGGTGAACGCCTACAAGCTCGGCAGCCCGACCGATCCGGCGACGACGCTCGGCCCGGTCGTCCGCGCCTCGGCGGCCAAGTTCATCAAGGACCAGCTCGACGAGGCCGTCCATGCCGGCGCGAAGCCGCTGATCGACCCGTCGCGCTTCCCGGAAGCCGCCGAGGGCACGGCCTATCTGGCGCCGCAGGTTCTCGTCGATGTCGACCATTCGATGCGCTTCATGATGGAGGAGACCTTCGGCCCGGCCTTCGGCATCATGAAGGTCTCGTCCGACGAGGAGGCGGTCGCGCTGATGAACGATTCGCCCTTCGGCCTCACCGCCGCGATCTGGACCGAGGACCTTGAGGCGGCCGAGAGCATCGGCGACCGCATCGAGACCGGCACGGTCTATATGAACCGCTGCGATTTCCTCGATCCCGCTCTGCCCTGGGTCGGCGTCAAGCAGACCGGCCGCGGCGCGACGCTTTCGCGCGTCGGCTACGAGCATCTGACGCGGCCGAAGGCCTTCCATCTGCGCCTCAGCGCCAAATAGGCCTCAAAGGCAAGTAGGCCTCAGGGCCGGCAAGACCCGTTTCGATCCCGGAGAGATCATGCTCGACAGCTACGCCTCGCTCACTGCCAACTGGTCCTATCCGACCGCGATCCGCTTCGGCGCCGGGCGCATCGGCGAGCTGGCCGACGCGGTCAAGGCGGCGGGCATCGCGCGGCCGCTCTTCGTGACCGATCCGGGCATCGCGGGGCTGCCGATCGTCGCGAAGGCGCTGGCGGTGCTCGACGGGGCCGGCGTCGCCTATACCGTCTTCTCCAAGGTCGACGGCAACCCGACCCTCGCCAATCTCGACGACGGCCTCGCAGCCTATCGTGCCGGCAGCCATGACGGCGTGATCGCCTTCGGCGGCGGCTCGGCGATGGATATCGGCAAGACGATCGCCTTCATGGCCGGCCAGAGCCGCCCGGTCTGGGACTTCGAGGACCGCGAGGACTGGTGGACGCGCGCCGATGCGAACGGCATCGCGCCGATCGTCGCGGTGCCGACCACCGCCGGCACGGGCTCCGAAGTCGGCCGCGCCGCGGTCATCACCGATCCCGCCGACCACACCAAGAAGATCATCTTCCACCCGAAGATGCAGCCGAAACTCGTCATCGAGGATCCGGAGCTCACGGTCGGCCTGCCGCCGAAGATCACCGCCTGGACGGGCATGGACGCGCTCAGCCATTCGCTGGAGGCCTGGTCGAGCCCGTTCTTCCATCCGCAATCGGCGGGCATCGCGCTCGAAGGCATGCGGCTCGTCAAGGACTGGCTGCCGGTCGCGGTGAAGGATGGCAGCCGCATCGAGGCGCGGGCCTATATGCTGATCGCCTCGTCGATGGGCGCCGTCGCCTTCCAGAAGGGCCTCGGCGCGATGCACGCCATGAGCCATCCCTGTTCGAGCCTGCGCGGCACGCATCACGGCCTGACCAATGCCGTGGTCATGCCCTATGTGCTCGCCTTCAACGCGCCGGCCATCTCGGAGAAACTCGCGGCGCTCGCGCGCTATCTCGATCTTCCCGGCCAGTCGGCGACGAGCGTCATCGACTGGGTGCTGGCGCTGCGCGCCGAGCTCGGCATCCCGCACACGCTGAAGGAGATCGGCGTCGACGAGAGCGTGCTGCCGGAGGCGGCGAAGATGGCCGAGCACGATCCGTCCAACGGCGGCAATCCGGTGCCGCTCGACGCCGCAGGTTATGAGACGCTGTTCCGCCGCGCCATCGAGGGAACGGTCAAGTAGCCGGAATCAATTTCCGAACGTCCCTCCGCAAGCCGCTGATCCGACTCGCGGTTTGCGCCCGTCTTCATGTGACGGGTGAAGACGCGTCCCGCCGGATGAAATCGATGAAGGCGCGGAGCGGCGCCGGGACGAGGCGGCGGCCGGGATAGTAGAGGAACGGGCCGGAGAAGGACTGCCACCAGTCTTCCAGCACCGGCTCCAGCGCGCCGGTGGCGAAATAGGGTCGCAGCCAGTCCTCGAAGATCATGACGATGCCGAGCCCGCCCGCCGCGGATTCGATCGCGAGATCGAAGGCGGCGCCGGGCTGGATGACGAGCGGGCCGCCGACCCGCACCACTTCGACCCGGCCGCCCTGCTCGAACTCCCAGTCATGCATGGCGCCGCTGGCGAGCCGCGCGGTGATGCAGCGATGCGCGACGAGATCGCGCGGATGCTCGGGCCGGCCGAAGCGCGCCAGATAACCGGGAGAGGCGGCGCAGCCGAAGCGCTGGCGGCGCGGGCCGATCGGCACCGCGATCATGTCCTGCGGCAGCCGCTCGTCATAGCGGATGCCGGCATCGCAGCCGACGGCGACGAGATCGACATAGGCGTCCTCGGCGGTGATATCGAGCCGGATCTCCGGATAGGCGGCAAGGAACGGCGCCACGATCGAGGGCAGGACGAGCCGCGCGGCACTGAACGGAACATTGAGCCGCAGCGGCCCCGCCGGCCGGTCGCGCAGGCTGTTCACGGCATCGAGCGCCGCCTCGACCTCGCCGAGCGCCGGCTGCAGCCGCTCCATGAGACGCCGCCCGGCCTCGGTCGGCACGACGCTGCGCGTCGTCCGATTGAAGAGCCTGAGGCCCAGCGACTCCTCGAGCCGCCGCACCGCCTCGCTGACGCCGGACGGACTGACACCAAGCGTCTTGGCGGCGCCGCGAAAGCCGCCGGCCCGCGCCACGGCGAGAAAGGCGGAGAGATCGCCGAGATCGGGTTTCATTGTTCGCCACTCCGCACAGCCCGTGCCGATAATGACAGATTATCGATCAGCCGTTGAGCCCCCAGCTATTGCTTGTCCTCGACAGGAGACTCCCGATGGCCAAGACGTCCACAGCCACATCCACAGCCTCGACCCTCGCCTCCCCCACGTTCATGCTGGGCGATCGCCGCGTGAAGCGCATCGGCTATGGCGCCATGCAGCTCGCCGGCCCCGGCGTGTTCGGCCCGCCCCGCGACCATGACGCGGCGCTCGCCGTGCTGCGCGCCGCGATCGAGCGTGGCGTCGACCATATCGACACCGCCGACATCTATGGCCCGCACATCACCAACCGCCTCATCAAGGAGGCGCTGCACCCCTATCCGGACCATCTCACCATCGTCACCAAGATCGGCGCGCGGCGTGGCAGCGATGGCTCGTGGAACCAGGCGGGCTCGCCTGAGGAACTCGCCGTGCAGGTCGACGAGAACCGCGCCAATCTCGGCCTCGACCGGCTGGAGGTGGTCAATCTCCGCCTGATGTTCGACACGATGGGGCCGGCCGAAGGTCCGGTCGAGGAGGCCGTCGAGGCGCTCGCCGACATGAAGCGGCGCGGCCTCGTCGGCCATATCGGCATCAGCAACGCGACGCCGGCGCAGGTCGCGGCGGCGCGGGCGATCACCGACATCGTCTGCGTGCAGAACCTCTACAACATCGCCCATCGCGGCGACGACGCACTGATCGATGCGCTGGCGAAGGACGGCATCGCCTATGTGCCCTTCTTCCCGCTCGGCGGTTTCTCGCCGCTGCAATCGGAAACGCTGAACGGCGTCGCCACGCGCCTCGGCGCGACGCCGATGCAGGTGGCGCTCGCCTGGCTGCTGCAGCGCGCGCCGAACATCCTGCTTATCCCCGGCACCTCGTCGATCACCCATCTCGACGAAAATCTCGCGGCCGGCGATCTGGCGCTTCCCGAGGATGCGCTCGCCGAGCTCGACGCGATCGGCGGCGGGGCCAACGTCTGACGATCGTCGAAGCGCGGGCAATTCCCGTCTTCGCGCCTTGCACGAATTGCTCTATCCCTTTGCGGCGACGCGCCTTCCTGGTGCGCCGCCGTTTTCGTGTCCGCTCTGGGAGGAGCCGTCTTGAGCCCCGACATCATCTGCATCGGCGAGCCGATGTTCGAGCTGAACCAGCCCAAGGGCGAGACCGTCTTCCATCCCGGCCATGGCGGCGACGCCTCCAACGCGGCGATCGCCGCCGCGCGGCAGGATGCGTCGGTCGGCATGCTCACCGCGATCGGCACCGATGCCTTCGGCGACTCGTTCATCGATCTGTGGCGGTCGGAAGGCATCGACACGAGCGCGGTGAAGCGCGATCCGAACGCGCCCACCGGCCTCTATTTCGTGACGCATGGCGAGGAGGGGCACCAGTTCTCCTATCGCCGCGCGGGATCGGCGGCGAGCCTGTTCGGCCCCGGCGAACTGCCGCTCGACTATGTCCGCGGCGCCCGCATCCTGCACGCCTCCGGCATCAGCCAGGCGATCTCGACGGCGGCCGCCGACGCGGTCTTCCTCGCCATGCATACGGTACGGGCGGCCGGAGGACTCGTTTCCTACGACACCAATCTCCGCGCCCGGCTCTGGCCGATCGACCGGGCGCGGGCGATCATCCACGCCTCGGCGAGCCTCGCGCATATCCTGAAGACGAGCATCGAGGACGCGACCGCGCTGACCGGGCTCACCGATCCGCTCCGAATCGCGAACTACTATCTGCATCTCGGCGCGCGGATCGCCATCGTCACGCAGGGCGGCGCCGGCACGCTGGTGGCGACGCATGAGAAGAACCGGCAGATCGACGCCATCAAGGTGAAGCCCGTCGACGCCACGGGCGCCGGCGACACCTTCGACGGCGCGTTCCTCGCCGAATATCTGAAGCACGGCGACCCCTTCGCCGCCGCGCTCTATGCGAACGCGGCGGCCGGTCTCGCGACCGAAGGCTATGGCGCGGTGGCACCGATGCCGCGTCGCGCGGCCGTGGAGGCCGCGCTGGCCGGTCGGTAGCGCGATCGTTGCGGGGCGTTGGCCGTAGCTGCGGGAGCAAGCACCCTCACCTCTCCCATGGGGAGAGGTCGGACCCCAGGTCCGGGTGAGGTGAAGGACCGCGTCGCGTGCCTCAGCTGCCGCCGATGGCGGAGAGGAGCTGGGCCTCGTTGTTCTTGAACATCTTGATATAGGTCGGCGCCGGGCCGTCGGGCGGGGAGAGCGCGTCCGAGAAGAGTTCGCCGCCGACCTTCACGCCCGTCTCGCGCGAGATCTGCTCGACGAGGCGCGGATCGCTGATGTTCTCGACGAACATCGCCTGGATCTTCTCGTCCTTGATCTGGCGGACGATCTTGGCGACGTCGGCGGCCGAGACGTCGGCCTCGGTCGAGATGCCTTCCGGCGCGATGAACTGGATGTCGTAGGCGGCGCCGAGATAGCCGAAGGCATCGTGGCTGGTGACGATCCGGCGATGGCTGGCCGGAACCTTGGCGAAGGCGGCCTTGAGGTTCTGGTCGATCGCGACCAGCTCGTCCTCGAGCTTCTTGCCGTTCGCCTCGTAGTCGGCCTTGTTGGCCGGATCGGCAGCGGCGAAGCCGGCGACGATGTTCTTCACGTAGAGGACGCCGTTCTTCGGGTCCTGCCAGGCATGCGGATCGAGCGCATGGCCGTGATCGTCATGCGAGAGCTCGGCGGCCTCTTCGGCATCGCCCTGCCACTCGCGCGGCTTCACGCCCCTGGAGGCGACGATCGCCTCACCCTTGAAGCCCGAGGCCGAGACGAGGCGCTCCATCCAGTTCTCGAGCCCGAGCCCGTTCTCGACGAGGACCTTGGCCTCGGACAGCGCCTTGGCGTTGGTCGGCGACGGCTCGAAGGTATGCGCGTCGCCATCCGGGCCGACCAGCGTCGTGACGGTGACATGGTCGCCGCCGACTTCCGCGGCGAGATCGCCGAGGATCGAGAAGCTCGCCACCACCTTCATCGGCTCGGCCGCGAAGGCAGGGCTGGAGAGCACCGTCGCCAGGGCGGCGGCGGTCAGGAAACGGTTTATCCGCATGGAAGTCTCCGTCTGTTGAGGAAGGATCAGCCCCTCAGATGCTGCGCACGCAGCGCCTGTCTCAGGATGCTGCCGTTCGGTCCGGCAAGGATCGAGACGGCATGGATGGCGCCGGCCGCGAGAATGATCGCCGGCGAGGTCGGCAGGCCGAGATGGTAGGAAACGATGAGCCCGACCACCGACGAGACGATGCCGATGACCGCGGCCGCCACGATCTGCAGGCCGATGCCCTCGCTCCAGAAGCGGCTGGAGGCCGCCGGCAGCACGATCAGCCCGACCACCATCAGCGTTCCGAGCGCGTTGAAGCCCCCGACGAGGTTGAGCACGACGAGGACGAGAAAGACGAAATGCACCGCGCCGCCGGCGCCGCCGATCGTCCGCAGGAAGCCGGGATCGAAGCACTCCGCGACGAGCAGCCGGTAGATCACCGCGAAGGCGAGGAAGGTCACGGTCGCGATCGACGCGATGAGGATCAGCGAGGCATCGTCGAGCGCCAGCACATTGCCGAACAGGACGTGCAGGAGATCGATATTGGAGCCCTTGAGCGAGACGATCAGGACGCCGAGCCCGAGCGAGACGAGATAGAAGGAGGCAAAGCTCGCATCCTCCTTCAGCGGCGTCGCCCGCGAGATCGCGCCGGCCGCCAGCGCCACCGCGAGCCCGGCCACGACGCCGCCGAAGGTCATCGCGAAGAGCGAGAAGCCGGAGAGAAGGAAGCCGACGGCCGCGCCGGGCAGGATGGCATGCGCCATCACGTCGCCCATCAGGCTCATGCGCCGCAGCACAAGGAAGACGCCGATCGGCGCGCCGGAGAGCGAGAGCGCGACGCAGCCGATGAGCGCACGCCGCATGAAGCCGAACTCGATGAACGGCCCCGCCACGATATCGAGAAGGGTCATGCCGCGGGCCGCTCGCAGGCTTCGGCGCCATCGTCGAAGGCCTCGGTGAGGCGGCGCGACCGGTCGATATTGGCCTCCGTCAGCACGTCCGCGGTCGGGCCCCAGGCGATCGGATCGCGGGCGATCAGGAGCGTCTCGGGAATGGAGCGGCGGACCGCTTCCATGTCGTGCAGCACGGCGATGATCGTGCGCCCTTCCCGGTGCCAGCGGCCAACCAGCGCCAGCAGCGCCTCGGCCGTGCGCGCATCGATGGCGGCGAAGGGCTCGTCGAGCAGGATGAGCCGCGAATCCTGCAAGAGCAGGCGGGCGAACAGCGCGCGCTGGAACTGGCCGCCGGAGAGGCTGCCGACCGTGCGGTTCTCGAAGCCGGAGAGGCCGACGGCCTCGAGCGCCGCCTCGGCCCGCGCCAGCATGGCGCCGCTGATGCGGCCGAAGGCGCCGGACTGGCGCCAGAGGCCCATCGCCGCAAGGTCGAGCACCCGCATCGGGAAGCCGCGGTCGAGCGCGCTCTGCTGCGGCAGATAGCCGATCTCGGTGCGGCGGATGCCGTCGATCTCGATGGTGCCGCTGTCGGGCCGGATCAGCCCGACGATCCCCTTGAGGAGCGTCGACTTGCCGGCGCCGTTCGGGCCCACGACGGCGGTGAAGGAGCCCGGCGCGAAGCGGCCGGAGAGATGATGCACGGCCGGATGGCGCCGATAGGACAGCGTCAGGTCGCGGCAGAGGATCGAGGGTGCGTCGGCCATGATCGAGGGACCCTAGGTGAGCGCCCAGACGACGCCGATCCACACGAGACCGGTGAGGACGACGGCGAGCGCCAGCCGGTCGAGCGCCGAGGCGAGGAAGGGAGAAAAGCGGCCGGCCGACATGCGCGCGTCATGGGCGCCGTGTTCATGCGCGCCATGTTCATGCGCATCGTGATCATGCGTTGCGCCGTGAAGCGCGGCGGCGTGGTGGCGATGTCCGTGACGCGCCGCGGACGGCGCAGGGAGGGCGCCGGCTTCGCTGTCGATGGTCAAGGGGGGTCACCTCCGGATCACGGCTGTTGGCGATGTTATGTTATATCATTTCACAAAGCGCAAGCGCCTTTTCCCGAAATGCTGGCGCCAAGTCTGGAATTGGAACAATTTCAAAGAGTTGGATGTCCTTGACTTCGCTGCTCGCGAGGGTGAAACGTGCGCCAAACCGCAGGTGCGGTCGATCGAAGGAGACGGGACTGATGATCGGAAAGACGTTCCTCGCCGCTGTCGCGGCAGCGGCCATCATGGCTGCCATGCCGGCTCGGGCGGCCGACGGCCCGACGGCCGAGGCGGTCCTCAAGACCTATGCCGACATCGCCGCCGCGAAATATGCCGACGCCGTGACCGGCGCCAAGGCACTGGACGCGGCCATCGACGCGCTGATCGCCAGCCCGACGCCGGAGACGCTGGCCGCCGCCCGCACCGCGTGGAAGGCGGCGCGCCCGGCCTATATGGAGACCGAGGGCTACCGCTTCGGCAATCCGATCGTCGACGACTGGGAGGGCAAGGTGAATGCCTGGCCGCTCGACGAAGGCCTGATCGACTATGTCGACACCAAGTCCTATGGCGACGCGTCGGATTCGAACCCGCTCTACACGGCCAATGTGATCGCCAACAAGGAGATCCAGATCGGTCCGGACAAGGTCGATGCGACGGTGATCAATGCCGACCTCCTGAAGAAGCTGCAGGAGGCGGGCGATGTCGAGACCAATGTCGCGACCGGCTATCACGCCATCGAATTCCTGCTCTGGGGCCAGGACCTGAACGGTAACGGCCCCGGCGCCGGCAATCGGCCCGCGAGCGACTACGACACCAAGAACTGCACCAACGGCAATTGCGACCGCCGCGCCGCCTATCTCAAGGCCGCGACCGAATTGCTGATCTCCGATCTGACGGAGATGGCCGACGACTGGAAGGACGATGGCCAGGCGCGCAAGGAGCTCGCCGCCAAGGGCGCCGATGGCGGCCTCGTGACCATCCTCACCGGCCTCGGCTCGCTCTCCTATGGCGAGCTGGCCGGCGAGCGCATGAAGCTCGGCCTGCTGCTGCACGATCCGGAGGAGGAGCATGACTGCTTCTCCGACGATACCGCGGACAGCCACTATTACGACCAGGCCGGCATGGTCTCGATCTGGCAGGCGAAGTACACGCGCGCCGACGGCACCGTGATCGAGGGCGCCAGCATCCGCGACTATGCCGCCGCCCGCGACGCGGACGCCGCCAAGCGCGTCGACGATGCGCTCGCCGCGACCACGGCCAAGATGCAGGTCATGAAGGACACGTCCGATGGCGGCGAGGCCTATGACCAGATGATCGGCGCCGGCAACGACAAGGGCAACAAGATCGTGCAGGACGCGATCGACGGCCTCGTCGCGCAGACCCGCGCCATCGAGGGCGTCGTCGCGGCGCTCGGCCTCAAGATCGAGGTCGAGGGCTCGGACAGCCTCGACAATCCGGACGCCGTGACGTCGGAGTAAGGGGCGAGACGCCGCATCGACCGCCTCGCGGCCGACACCTAGATAGGACCCGGCCGCACGCGCGGCCGGGTTTCGGGACTTCAGTCCATCATGCTCAGCCGCCGTTCCTTCCTCGCCGGCACCGCCGCGCTCACCGGCGCGGCCCTGTTCGGGCGCCCCGCCACCGCGCCGGCCGATGCACGCGCGCTGCCGCCGCCGCTGCCGCCGGGGCCGGCCGGAACCGTGAAGCTCGATCTCACCGCCGCCGAACGCGCGCTCGCCCTCCCCTGCTCCAATGGGAAGGCGCTGCCGCTCTGGACCTTCACCGACAGCGCGCTGCCGCCGGTGGTGCGCGTCAAGCTCGGCGAGCGGCTCGACACCCATCTCGTCAATGGCCTGACGCGGCCCGGCGAGCATGTCTCTGTGCACTGGCACGGCATCCGCCTGCCGAATGCCGAGGACGGCGTGCCCTATCTCGTGCAGAAGCCGGTCGAGCCCGGCGAGAGCTACGACTATTCCTTCGTCCCGCCCGATCCCGGCACCTTCTTCTTCCACACCCATTGCAACACGGTCGAGCAGCTCGGCCGCGGCCTGATGGGCGTTCTGATCGTCGAGGGCGACGAGGTCGAGCCCTATGACGCCGAACGCGTCCTCGCCATCCGCGACTGGCGGCTCAACGAGGCCCGCGACGGCTTCCTGCCCTTCCTGACGCTGGAGGGCGCCGGGAGAGCCGGCACCTTCGGCACGGTCAGGAGCGTCAACGGCGCGGAGATGCCGGATATCGACGTGCCGGCCTCGGCCGATGTGCGGCTGCGCATCCTCAATGTCGACCCGACGCGGGTCATGGAGTTCGGCATCGAGGGCGCGGACGCGGCCGTGGTGGCGATCGACGGCCTCGCCTGCCCGCCCTTCCCGCTCCGCTCGTGGAAGATGGGCCCGGCGATGCGCATCGACGTCATCGTGCGGACGCCAGAGGGCGGCGGCAGCGCGGTGGTGCTCGACTATTTCGCGGCGAAGCCGGTGCCGCTCGCCCATCTCGTCGCGCGCGGCCCGGCGGTCAGGAGCGGGCCGTTCCAGCCGGCACCGCTCGCCGCCGCGCGGATCGCCGCGCCGGATCTTTCCACCGCCGAGCCGCAGCTCTTCACCTTCTCCGCGACCGCGACGGCAGCGGCTGTGCAGGCGGCGGCCGGCGAGGACGGCGGCTTCATCGGGCCGCTCTGCCTCTCCGCCGCGAGCCTCTGGTCGATCAACAAGCAGTCCTGGCCAGGCAGCGGCATGGACCGCCTGCCGCCGCCGATCGCCCGCTTCGAGCGCGGCCGCAGCTACCGGGTGACGCTGAAGAACGTGACGCCGCGCATGCATCCGATCCATGTGCACGGCCACAGCTTCACGGTGCTGAAGTCGAACAAGCGCGACCTGCCGCCCCATCTCGCCGATACGGTCCTGCTGCTGCCGAACGAGGTGATCGAGGTCGCCTTCGTCGCCGACAATCCCGGCCGCTGGATGATGCATTGCCATATCATCGAGCATCAGGAGACCGGCATGATGGCGTGGTTCGAGGTCGCGTGAGCGCGCGCCGCCTCGTCCTGATGCTGGCGGCCGTGGCGGCGCTGCCGGCGCTGGCGCTCGCCGATGGACTGGAACGGGCGGCGGGCAAGGCGCTGTTCGACCGGCTCTGGGTCGCGGCGCCGTCCTCGACGCTCGCCAATGACGGGCTCGGCCCGCTCTTCATCGAAAAGAGCTGCGCGAGCTGCCACATGGGCAAGGCTTTCGCCGGGCAGATGAGCGTCGCGGGGGACGGAACGGTGATAGCGCGCGGCCTCGCGACACGGCTCGGTAACACGGCCGGTACGGGCGATCCCCTCTATGGACGGCAGATCCAGCCGCGGGCGGTGCACGGCCTCGCGAGCGAGGGGACGGTCAGCTACCACGTGGCCCCCGGCGAGCCGACAAGGCCCGATTTCGCCCCGGCCTTCGGCGCGCTTGCCGCGACGACGAAGCTCGGGCCGCGCCTCGCGCCGCCGCTGGCCGGCATCGGCCGCATCGGGCTCGTCGACGAGGCGGCGATCCTCACCGGCGCCGATCCGGACGATCGCGATGGCGACGGCGTACGCGGCCGCGCCCGCATCCTCGCCGACGGCTCGGTCGGGCGCTATGGCTGGAAGGCGTCGGCCGCGACGCTCGACCAGCAGGTGGCCGATGCCTTCATGCTCGATATCGGCCTTTCAAGCCCGCTTGCCCCCCATCCCGCCGGCGACTGCACGACGGCCGAGACCGCGTGCCTCGCCGCGCCGGACGGCCGCGATGCGAGCTTCGACGGCGAGGAAGTCTCGCGCCAGATGGTCGGCCTCATCACCGCCTATCTTGACGGCCTGCCGGCGCCGAATGTCCCGACCGGGAGCGACGCGGGCGCGGCGCTGTTCGCGAGCGCCGGCTGCGCGTCCTGCCATGTTCCGGCGATGCCGAAGCGCGGCGGCGGCGCGGTGACGCTCTACAGCGATCTGCTGCTGCACGACATGGGCGCGGCGCTCGACGACGGCGTCGGTGAAGGAGGCGTCGCCTCGAAAGAGTGGCGCACGCCGCCCCTTATCGCGCTCTCCCTTCGCCAGGGAGGCGAGACGCGCTATCTCCATGACGGGCGCGCGGCGACGCTCGACGAAGCCGTGCGGGCGCACGGCGGCGAGGCGTCACGCGCGCGTGCCAATTATGACGCATTGTCGGATGCCGATCGGGCGAAGCTCATCGAATTTCTGGGACGGTTATGATCGCGATCACGAAGAGGCTCCTCCTGCTTTCGCCGCTGGCGCTCCTGGTGCGCAAGGCCTTCGCGGCCGGCGACGATGTCGAGGCGCCGCCGGTCGCCGTAGCGCCGACGCCGATCACGCCCGAGCAGCTCGCCGCCGTGACCGAGCGGGCCATCGAGGGCTATCTGCTGCCGGCCTATCGTTCGCTGGCGGAAGCGAGCGCCGCTCTGCGCGCGGCCACGGTCGCCGCGGCGCCGGAAGCGCCGGCCGAGCCGCCCGAGGCCGTGCGCGCGGCCTTCGCCGCCACGGTCGCCGCCTTCGCCCATGTCGATTTCCTGCGCTTCGGCCCCATGGCCGAGAAGGGGCGGATCGAGCGCTTCTCCTATTATCCGGACCGTCATGGCACCGGCGCGCGGCAGCTCCGCCGCATGCTCGCCGAGACGGACACCGCGCTTCTGGGGCCGGGCGCGGTCGCCAAGCTCTCGGCCGCCGTGCAGGGCATGCCGGCCTATGAGAGCCTCGTCTTCGGCGCCTCGCGCGACGCGGAGACACGCGCCTATCGCTGGAAGCTCGCCGCCGCGATCGCCGGCAATCTCGAGACCATCGCGAAGGAGACGCTGGACGGCTGGACCGGGGATAGCGGCTGGGCCAAGCTGATGCGCACGCCCGGCGGCTCCAACATCGTCTATCGCGACGCCGAGGAGCCGGTGATCGAGATCATGAAGGCGATCACCACCGGCCTGCTGCAGGTGCGCGACCAGCGCATGCTGCCGGCGATCGGCGCCGATTTCGCTTCAGCCAAGCCGGCGCGCGCCGCCTTCGTGCCGTCCGGCAATGCGCTCGCCTATCTCGCGGCGTCCGGCCGCAGCATCGAGGATCTCGCCCGCACGGCCGATCTCTTCTCGCTGGTGCCCTCCGAGGCGCCGCGCCTCGGCGCCGCGAGCAGCAAGGGCTTCGCGGCCTATCAGGCCGGGCTCGGCGCCAACGCGACCTGGCAGGACGCGTTCGCCAGCGAGGCGGCCTATGCGCATCTTCGCGCCGCCTTCGACGCGCTGAAAGGTCTCGAAGACCTCTACGGCTACCGCTTCCCGACCGATGCCGGCATCTCGCCCGGCTTCAACGCGCTGGACGGCGACTGATGGCCGCCACGATCCCCCGGCTCCCGATCGGCCGACTGCGGGACGGCATGGCGGGGCTCTTCCGCATCCACACGGCGGAGGACGGCCTCGCCGACCGGCCGGCCTATGTCAGCTCCGTGCGGGTCGGGCCGCGGATGCATGCGCTGCTGGTGATCGGCGAGGACGGCCGAGAGATCGGCCGCCTGCCGCTCGCGGGCCGCGGCCATGACATCGCCGTCGACCGGGTGCGCCGGCGCGTCGCCGCCTTCGCGCGGCGGCCGGGCTATTTCGCCGTCATCGTCGATCTGGGCCGCATGGCGCCGCTCGCGACCATCAATCCGCCGGATGGCCATCACTTCTTCGGCCATGGCGTCTTCTCGGACGATGGCAGGCTGCTCTTTGCCACCGAGAACGCCTTTCTCGGCGAGCGGCCCCGCGGCGTGGTCGGCGTCTATGACGTCGAGGCCGGCGGGCGGCGGATCGGCGAATTCGAGACGCATGGCATGGATTCGCATGAGATCCTGCTCGCGCCCGACGGCAGGACGCTCGTCGTGGCCAATGGTGGCATCGAGACGCATCCCGAATTCGGCCGCCAGAAGATCGATCTTTCCGAGATGCGGCCGTCCATCGTCCGCATCGACAGCGACACCGGCGAGTGCATCGGCGAGACGCGGCTCGATGCCAGCCTCAACCGCCTCTCGACCCGGCACATGGCCTTCGACGGCAGCGGCGCGCTCTGGTTCGGTTGCCAGTGGGAGGGCGAGCGCACGCGCCGCCCGCCGCTGGTCGGGCGCATCGGCCCCGGCGGCGACGGCGATGCGGCGCTGATCGCCTTCCCGGACGACATCGCGCCGCTCGCCCGCAACTATATCGGCTCCGTCACGGCGAGCCGCGACGGCGCGGCGGTCGCCGTGACCTCGCCGATCGGCGGCACGGTCTTCGTCTTCGATGCCGAGCGGCATTCCCTCGCCAAGGTCCATGCGCTGCGTGACGGCTGCGGCATCGCCGGCGCGGTCGGGCACGACTTCGTCGCCAGCGCCGGCGACGGTCGCCTCGTCGGCGTCGCCGATGACGGGCTGACGCCGATCACCCGCCCGGCGGGCGTCGAGTTCGACAATCACATGCGCCGCGTCGGCTGAGTTCAGCGCGGCTTGAAGCCGATCCGCCCCTTCACCGCGTCAAAGGCGATCTGCATGTGGCGGAAGACGAGGCCGCCGGAATTGAAGCCCTTCACGCTGCCATGCGGCGGCGCGAAGCGATAGCGGTCGGTCCAGTGCGCCGTGCCGGCGGTGATGGCGAGTGACATGCCCGCCTCCGGCACGCGGGTCGTCACCACGCTGCCGGGCCGTACCGTCTTCCCGACCGGATGATCCGGCACCTCGAAACTGCCATTGCCGGCGCCGGTGTCGAAGACGGTGCCGTGGCAGCGCTCCGGCCCGTTGTCGACGGAGAAGCAGGTTTTCACGCTCTTGGTGTTCCAGGCCCTGAGGCCGTCCGGCTGGCTGCCGCCCGTCCAGGCATCGAAGGACGCGAAGGTGAAGCCCGAAAGATCCTCCGCGTCCGGCCCGACGATCACCTGCGGCGTGGTGGCCGGCCGCGCCAGATCGTCGGCGGCGACGATGAAGCCGTCGGCGAGACGGCCTTCGAGCTGCGCCAGCGGATTGAAGATCGGCGTCGGATTATAGGCGGCGCCGAGCACGCCGGCCTGACTCTTCGGCCAGCCGGGGCATTCCGGCTTGTCGGGCTTGCAGCTGACGGACTGCACCACCTGGATGGCGATTTCGCGCGGCGTCGCGATCGCGGGCGTGGAACCGGGAAAGGCGACGCGGGCATAGCCGAGCACGCCCTTCAGCACATTGCCGCTGGTATAGGAATAGGTGATGGGGATGTCGGTGAGCCGCACATCGGGGCCGAGCGCCTCGGCGCGGATGCGGAGCCCGTTCGAGCCGGTGTCGAACAGGACATTGGCCGGCGCGCCGCCGCCGACAGCAACGGTCATGATATTGGCGAAGCCGCTCGGCCCCGGCCGCGCATGAAGCGGGATCACGGCCCGCTGCTCGGCCGCTTCCGCGCCCGCGGCGAGAAGCAGCAAGGCAGCCATAGACACGAGACGCATGGGTGCCGCCGTCAGCCGAGCTCGAAGCTCGTGATGCCGTAGGTCGCGCCGAGCGGAAGCTCGGGGGCCGGCCCGCGATACATGCGCGCGGTCTCGAAGGCGGGCGTCAGCCCATGGCGCTCGGCAAGCGCCAGCGCGGCGCCGTTCGGCTCGGGCGGATCGATGAAGACAGGTTCGCCGCCCGCTTTGGCCGCGAGGGCGCGGAAGAGCAGCTCGGCAGCCTCCTCATGCGGGGCGAAGAGCGGACCGATCTTGAAGCCGGTGACGGCGGGGCGGATGACGCCATAGCCGGTGACGCGCCCGTCCTCGACGAAGGCGAGCGCGAAGCGGCCGCCCTCCCCGTTCAGCCACAGATGCAGGAAGGCGCCGCGCGGGGCGGGGAAGAAAGCCGCGTCGCAGGCGGCGACGGCGGCGGCCAGTGCCGGGGTCACCGGAACGAGCCGCGCATCGTCCGGCGCCTCCGCCGCGACTCGCCCGCCGAAGCGGATATTGCGATGGGCCAGCATGAAGCCCGACTCGCGATAATTGTCCTGCTGCGCCACGACGCCGTCGAGGCCGATGGTGCGCGTCCCGAGGCGGTCGATGCCGGCATGCCAGGTCTGCATGCCATAGCCGAGGCCGCGGAAGCCGGGATGGCAGATATAGAAGCCGAGAAAGCCGAAATGGGCGCCATAGGCGACGACCGAGATCGTCGTCACCGGCTCCTCGCCGATGAAGCCCATCAGGAAGCCGTCCGGATCAGCCGCCCGGTAGGGCAGCGCATCGCCGAGGCCGGGGTTCCAGCCCTCCTCGGCCGCCCAGCCGATGGCGAGGTCGAGATCGGCCGGCGTCATGACCCGAATCGACAGCATCTCTCGTCTCCCTTTTGCGCCGTGCGAGCTTACGCGCGGTGAGCCCCGATGCCCAATCGTCGCGCCACGCGCGATGTCCGGGAACGGCCTTGCCTCACGCCCGCATTGATAGGTAGAGCGTTGCTCGCAAGAGGGAGAGAGCCATGACCATCGAAACCCGCCCGGCCGGCCGCACGGCGGTCCGCCTCACGACGCTCGGCCTCGGCACGGCGACGCTTGGCGGCAATGTGCGCCCGCCGATCACCAATGCCGATGCCGCCGCGATCGTCGAGCGTGCCTATGAGCGCGGCATCCGCTTCTTCGATACCGCGCCCTATTACGGTTATGGCCGCTCCGAGCGGCTGGCCGGCGACACGCTGCGCGGCCGCTCCGGCTGGGTGCTGTCGACCAAGGCCGGCCGACTGCTCAGGCCGCGGACCGAGCCGCAGGAAGCGGGCGACCAGTGGGTCGCCCCGCTCCCCTTCGAGCATGTCTACGACTATTCCTATGACGGCGTGATGCGCTCCTTCGAGCACAGCCTGCAGCGGCTCGGCCTCGACCATATCGACCTCCTGCTGCTGCACGACATCGGCAGCGACACGCATGGCGCCGAGAAGAATGCCGAGCTGTTCCCGATCGCCATGGAGGGCGGCTACAAGGCGCTCGACGAGTTGCGCACCTCCGGCGCCGTGAAGGCGATCGGCATCGGCGTCAACGAATGGCAGGTGCTGGTCGAGGCTATGCAGCATGGCGACTGGGACACGTTCCTGCTCGCCGGCCGCTACACGCTCCTGGAGCAGGAGTCGCTGCATACGCTGCTGCCGCTCTGCGAGCGGGCCGGCACCTCGATCATCGTCGGCGGCCCGTTCAATTCCGGCATCCTCGCCGGCCGCGACACCTGGAACTATTCCCGCGCGCCGCAGCCGATCATCGACAAGGTGAGGCGGATTGCCGCCGTCTGCGATGCGCATGGCGTGGCGCTGCCCGCCGCCGCCCTCGCCTTCCCGCTCGGCCATGCGTCCGTCGCGAGCGTCATTCCCGGCCCGCGCTCGGCCGCGGAAGTCGACGAGATCGTCGACTGGTTCGAGGCGGAAATCCCGCCCTCGCTGTGGAGCGATCTGAAGACGGAGGGCCTCATCGACCCCGCCGCGCCGGTGCCGGCCTGACCGCGGCAGAACGGCGTCCTGCTGGACAATGACGGATTTGGCCCCCAGATAGGGCTCACACCCCGCCGCCTTTTTCTGCCGAGGACTGATCGTTGATGGATTTCGTCGGTGCCGAACTGATCGCGCTCGCGACCGTCGTCCTCATCGACCTCGTGCTCGCCGGCGACAATGCCATCGTCGTCGGCATGGCGGCGGCGGGCCTGCCGCCCGACATGCGGCGCAAGGCGATCATCATCGGCATCGGCGCGGCGGCGGCGCTGCGCATCATGTTCGCCTTCTTCGCGACCAAGCTGCTCGGCGTTATCGGCCTGACGCTGGCGGGCGGCATCCTGCTGCTCTGGGTGTGCTGGAAGCTTTGGCGCGAGATCCGGGCCGGCCATCATCTCGAGACCGAGGAGGCGCATGCCGCCCTCGAGGACACGCCGGCCGCGACCGGCACCAAGACCCTCGGCCAGGCGCTCAGCCAGATCGTGATCGCCGACGTCTCGATGTCGCTCGACAATGTGCTGGCGGTCGCCGGCACCGCGCGCGACCACACATGGGTGCTCATCGTCGGGCTGGTGCTCTCGGTGGCGCTGATGGGCGTTGCGGCGAATTTCGTCGCCCGCATCATGAAGCGCGCGCCCTGGATCGCCTATGTCGGCCTGCTCGTCATCGCCTGGGTGGCGGCGCGCATGATCTTCGACGGCGGCCTCGAGATGTTCCACTTCGCCGACAAGGCCGGCGTCATCTGATCCTGCCCGACCGCCGCATCAGTTCGAGGCACGCCCGCGCCTGGTGATAGGGCTCCTTCCAGGGCTCGACCTTGGGCTTCTTCGGATCCGGCCTTCCAGCCGCATCGACGCGCCAGTGCCATTCGCCCAGCCGGCGGTCGCGCATCACGCCTTCGATATAGTCCCAGAGGATCTCGGCGCGGGCGAGCATCGCCTCGTCGCCGGTGCGCTGAAAGGCGTTGACGAAGCCGACCACGGCCTCGGCCTGCACCCACCAGACGCGCCAGGGATCGACGGTTCCGTCCATGGCGCGCTCGGTGAGGAAGCCCCGCGCGCCGCAATAGCCGAACTCGCTCGCGTTCCGTGCCAGCGCGTTTGAAGCGCTGCGGGCACGCTCGGAGAGCGCGGCGTCGCCGATGACATCGGCGGCGGCATCGATCAGCCAGGCGGTCTCGATGTCGTGGCCCATCGAGATCGGTCCTGGAAGCGGCGTCAGCCGGTCGTCGAGCATGGCATAGGCATGCGTCGCGCCGGGCGCGAGGAAGCGGCGGAGGATGAGGTCGAGGCAATCGGCGAGCGCTGCCCGGTGGCTTTCCGCCCCCGTCAGCGCGGCGAGCGCCGTATAGGCCTCCATGAGATGGAGATGGGAATTCATGGTGCGCACGCCGCCGCCGCGGCCGGCTGCCAGACGCCGGTTGTCGGTCGCGAGCCACATCCGGTCGAAGGCCTCGCGATAGCCGCTTCGGGCCGTGCGGGTGCGATCCTCGATCAGCGCGAAGGTCTCCGCCGCCACGTCGTGGGCCTCCGCGCTTCCGGTCGCCGCGGCGAAGGCGGAAAGGCCATAGATCGCGAAGGCATGGGCGTAGAGATGCTTGTCGGTCTCGTGCGGCCGCCCGTCATGCGTCACCGACCAGAAGAAGCCGCCCGACTCGCGGTCGCGCAGCCGATCGAGCAGGAAACGCGCGGCGTGGCGGGCCTGCTCGATCGAGGAGGCCGAGCCGAGCGAACGGCCGGCCTCCGACATCGTCCAGAGGATGCGCGCGACGAAGACGGTCGATTTCGGGGCCCTGCGGTCGAGGACACCCGCATGGCTCATCGCGGCGAAATGGCCGCCATGCGCCCTGTCCTCCATCCGGTGCCAGAACGGCAGCAGGTCATTCTCGAGCGCGTCGCTCGCCGCCCGCCCGAGCGCGGCAAGACGCGATTGGCCGTCCGACATCCAACGCGCCCCCACGCCGCGAGATGGTCATCCCCTGAGCATGCCGTCGATCGCATGCGTGTCAATCTCCGCGCGCTCCTCGGCGGAGAATTCCACATGCGCGAGCGCGCCGACCGCGTCCTCGATCTGCGCCACCTTGCTGGCGCCGATCAGCGCCGAGGTCATGCGCTTGTCGCGCAGCACCCAGGCGAGCGCCATCTGCGCCAGCGTCTGGCCGCGGCGCTTCGCAATGGCGTCGAGCGCCGCGATGCGGGCGAGATTCTGCTCCGAGAGCGACTTCTCCTGCAGGAAGTGCGAATGGCGCACGCGGCTGTCGTCCGGGATGCCCTTCAGGTAGCGGTTGGACAACACGCCCTGCTCCAGCGGGGAGAACACGATGCAGCCCATACCCTCCTCCTCCAGCGTGTCGAGCAGATGGTCGCGCTCCGTCCAGCGGTCGAGCATCGAATAGCGCGGCTGATGGATGACGAGCGGCGTGCCCAGCCGGCGGGCGATCGCCTGTGCCTCGCGCGTCTGCGCCGAGGAATAGGACGAGATGCCGACATAGAGCGCCTTGCCCTGCCGCACGATCGCGTCGAGCGCGCCGATCGTCTCTTCGAGCGGCGTGTCGGGATCGAAGCGGTGCGAATAGAAGATGTCGACATAGTCCATCTTCATGCGGCGAAGGCTCTGGTCGAGGCTCGCCACGAGATATTTGCGGCTGCCCCATTCGCCATACGGCCCCGGCCACATGTAATAGCCGGCCTTGGTCGAGACGATCAGCTCGTCGCGATAGGGCTTGAAGTCGCCATTGATGATGGTCGCGAAGAATTCCTCCGCCGATCCGGGCGGCGGGCCATAATTGTTGGCGAGATCGAAATGCGTGATGCCGAGATCGAAGGCGCGGTGACACATCGCGCGCATGGTCTCGACGCGGCCGTCATAGCCGAAATTGTGCCAGAGCCCGAGCGAGATGGCCGGCAGCTTGAGGCCGCTGCGGCCGACGCGGTTATAGGTCATCGTGTCGTAGCGGTTCGGCGCGGCGACATGGGGCGTGGCTGGGCGCATGGCTGGCTCCTCGCAGGCATGAATCGATTTAAGGTTCGAGCATGTGCGCGCTGGCCGAGCCAGCGTCAAGCGGCTATCAGAGATGAGGAGCGGGAGAACGACTTATGGCGACGAGACTATTCGACCTGACCGGGCGCGTGGCCCTCGTGACCGGTTCGAGCAGAGGGATCGGGCTTGCCATCGCCCGCGGCCTCGGCGAGGCCGGGGCGACGGTCGTCCTCAACAGCCGCAGCGCCGAGGCCCTGCGCGAGGCGTCCGGCGTGCTGCGCGACGCCGGCGTCGAGCGGATCGAGACGGCCGCCTTCGACGTGACCGACCAGAGCGCGGTGACCGAGGCGGTCGCGACGATCGAGGCCGAGATCGGGCCGATCGACATTCTCGTCAACAATGCCGGCCTGCAGAAGCGCCTGCCGCTGGAGGAGTTTCCGCTCGAGGATTTCCGCCGCGTTCTCGAGACCAATGTCGACGCGCCCTTCATCGTCGGCCAGGCGGTGGCGCGCCACATGATCCCGCGCCGGCGCGGCCGCATCATCAATATCTGCTCGGTGACGAGCGAACTCGGCCGCGCGACGATCACGCCCTATGTGACCTCCAAGGGCGCCATCAAGATGATGACCAAGGGCATGTGCGCCGAATGGGCCCGCTACGGCATCAATGTGAACGGCATCGGCCCCGGCTGGTTCAAGACCGAACTCAACCGTGCGCTGGTCGAGAGCGAGAGCTTCCATGCCTGGCTCGCGCAGCGCGCGCCGATGGGACGCTGGGGCGAACTCGAGGAACTCGCCGGCGCCGCGATCTTCCTCGCCTCCGACGCATCGAGCTATGTCAACGGCCACATCCTCTATGTCGACGGCGGCGTGACGGCGGTCGTTTAGGAGCCTGTCAGTCGCCGCGGGGCCATGCCCGGGGACCGTGCCATTTTTGCCGAACCGTCAGGAATGTGGCGACCGCTGCAATCCAGACGCTTGCCGCGAATCTTTCTCACGCTTTAGTCTCGAATAACAGTATTTCCGCACTCGCTCCAGCATAACGCCCGCCCCGGCAGGCCGTTATGTACAAAAGTGTACACAACTATACTGTCTTCGCCCGCACGGATTCGTCGGGGGCGCTGCGTTCCCCCGACGCGGATTGACGAAAGGCACCGGAATGACGAGGACCGTGCGCGTTGCGCTGTTCGGGATCGCGGCTCGCACCGGGCTTCTTCCGGGCGCGGCCCTCGCCCTGACAGCCTCGCTCGCGGCCGCACCCTCGCAGGCCCAGACCGCGCAAGTCGGGTCGATCGATGTCTGCATCAGCGCAACATGCGCCAGCGCGCAGCAGGCCGGCCAGATCGGCGCCGTCTCGGCTTTCGGCACGCTCCTGTCGACGCAAGGCGGCCGCGCGCTGCTCGATGCCAATATGGCGGCGGTCGAAGCGATCTACGCGACCTCGACGCCGCATGAGAAGTCGATCGCGGTCCCCAATTCCGAGGACATCTTCGACCCGCCGGCGATTTCCGACCATATCTGGAAGATGGTGCCGACCGAGACCGGTACCGTCATGGCCGCGCTGTCCGAGGCCGAGCTGCTGCCGCAGAGCGTCGTCGACCTCCTCAATGTGCCGCTGAACGGCACGCTGCAGATCGGCGCCATCAAGGACTTCTATTCGACGGCCAACATCTATGGCCGCGCCTATGGCCTGCTGCCGGGCCATCCGGGAGCAGCGCTCGACCCGCGCCCCTATCTGACCTCGGCAGCGATCGCCGACATGCCCTGGTCCAAGATCGCCGGGGTCCCTGAGCACCTCGCCGATAACCAGAAGGAGCAGTGGCAGGAGAACGAGGCACAGCCCGCCTTCCAGAGCGGGCATACCACGGCGGGCTACACCACGGCGCTCCTCTATGCCGTGCTTCTTCCCGAACAGTATCAGCCTCTGATGGCCGCGGCGCAGGACTTCGGAGTGAGCCGCAACGTGCTCGGCCTCCACTATCCGACCGACGTGATCGGCGGCCGTATCGTCGCGACCTATGACATGGTCCAGCTGCTCTCGAACAATCCCGTCTATTCGCCGAATTTCGGCGACGCGATTGCCGGCGCCTCGGCGGATCTGCACGCCATGCTCGGATCGACGGTCTCTACGCCCTATGCGTCCTGCGCGGGCGGCGTCGCGAATGCCGCCGGCTGCATCGCCGAAGGAACGTTCCCGGACGCATCGAGCCTTGCCGCGGCGAACGCCGCGCATATCGCCGCGATCACCTATGGCCTGCCCTCGGTCGGTCCGACCACCGACGCGCCGATCGTGCCGCTGAACGCGGAAACGCTCATCGCCACGCGCTTTCCCTATCTCTCGGGCGAGCAGCGCCGCGACGTGCTCGCATCCACCGAGCTGCCGTCCGGCGTGCCGCTCGACGACCACGCGACGGGCTGGGCGCGCCTCAACCTCTATGCCGCGGCCGGCGGCTATGGCAGCTTCGAGACCGATGTGTCCGTCACCATGGATGCCGGCCGCGGCGGCTTCAACGCCATCGACTTCTGGGGCAACGACATCGACGGCCCCGGCGGCCTGATCAAGGCCGGGTCGGGCACGCTCGTGCTCGGCGGCACCAATAGCTATCAGGGCGGAACGACCGTCGCCGGCGGCGTCCTCGCTCTCTCGGGCACGCTCGGCGGCGACCTCACCATCGGCGAGGCCGGCGCTTTCATCGATGGCGGCGGCTATCAGGTGAACCCGGGCGCCTCGCTGATCAACGATGGCACATTCGTCAGCGTCGTCGGCCCGCTGCTCAATGCGGGGGTGATGGTCAACGCCGCCGGCGGAACCGTCATCGGCGACGTGGTCTCCTCGGGCGTCATCGAGAACAACGGTCTGATCTCCGGATCGGTCACGAATTCCGGCCGCCTCGCGGGCACCGGCACGATGGCGGCGCTCGTGAATGCCGGCGTCGTGGCGCCCGGCACGCCCGGCGGCCTCGGAACGCTCTCGGTCTCCGGCGCCGCGAGCTTCACGGCGGGTTCGGTCTACGAAGCCGGCATCGGCGCTTCCGGCCAGAGCGACCGCATCGCCGTCGGGGGAGCGGCGACGCTCGGCGGCGCGCTCGAACTCGTCGCGGCACCGGGCGCGCTCGATGTCCCCTCGAGCTATACCGTGCTCGTCGCGAGCGGGGGGATCACGGGCGCGTTCTCATCGGTCAACGATCCGTTCGGATCGGTCTACCCGTTCCTCGATCTCTCGGTCGACACGACGACGACGACGGTGACTGCTTCCGCCGTCCCCGACACCGCGACGCTCACATCGGGCTGGGGAACGGAAAACCAGAACGCGGTCGCGGCGGCGCTTGCCGATCATCCGGAAGCGGATCGACTGCTCACCGCCGCGTCCGTTCTCGACTATGAGACGGCCGGTCTCGCCTTCGACCAGCTGTCTGGGCAGATCTATCCGGCGACGCTGACCGTGATGCAGAACCGGTCCGCCACGCTGCGCGGCGCGATCGGCGACCGGCTGAGACAGGCCGACGATGCGCTCGGAAGCGGCGCCGGACCAGCCACGGCCGCTCTGGCGCCCGGGCTCGAGCCCTCGGTCTGGATGCAGGGCTACGGCTATTGGGGCGATACGGACGCCTCGGCCAACACCGCCGAACTCACGCAGGATACCGGCGGCTTCGTCGCCGGCGCCGATGCCGAGTTGACGGACGGCCTTCGTCTCGGCTTTGCCGGCGGCTATGGCTCGACCAGCTATGCGCAGCCGGCGCTCGGCGCCTCGGCGTCGATGACCAGTTGGGACCTCGCGGTCTATGCCGGCGCCGGGCTCGGGCCGCTCGCACTGCGCTTCGGCGGCGCCTATGGCTGGCAGGACATCTCGACCTCGCGGACCGTCACGATGGCGTCGTTCGGCGACGCCCTGTCCGGCGATGTCGACGGCAGTACGGGACAGCTCTTCGCCGAAGTCTCGCATGAAGTCGCGCTCGGGATCACTCGGGTCGAGCCCTTTGCCGGGCTCGCCTATGTCGCCGCCGATCTCGACGGCGCCGGGGAAAGCGGCGGCGCAGCCGCGCTGGCGATCGAACCCGGCAGCCTCTCGAACACCTATTCGACGCTCGGCCTCCGCTTCGCGGCGCCGCTGCCGATCCTCTCCGAGGCCCTGTCGCTGCGTGGCGGGCTTGGCTGGCGCTACGCCTTCGGCGATGTCAGTCCCGTGTCGACGGTCGCTTTCGCGGCGGGCGGCGACGCCTTCACGGTTGTCGGGCCGGCCATCGGCCGGAACACGGCACTCCTCGACCTCGGGGCCAGCTACCGCTTCGGCCAGGCACTCGCGGCTGATATCAGCTACAGCGGCGCCTTCTCCGACAATGGCCAGTCCAACGGGCTGAACGGCCTGCTTTCCGTCCGGTTCTGAAGCGGCGGTCCGAACAACCGACTGGCAGCCCTGTCGGGATGCCCGTACCTCGATCGTCCTTGCCTCGACGAGGCGGGAGGATCGGATGCTGCGGGACAAGGTGGCCGTGATCTATGGCGGCGGCGGCGCGGTGGGCGGCGCGGTCGCCGAGGCATTCGGGCGGCACGGCGCCCATGTCGTGCTGGCCGGGCGGACGGCGGCAAGGCTCGAACGCGTCGCCTGCCGCATTTGGGACAAAGGCGGCCATGCCGAGGCGATGCCGGTGGACGCGCTCGACGCCGACGCCGTCGAACGCCACATGGCCGCGATCGTCGAGCGCTTCGGCCGCGTCGATATCTCGTTCAACCTGATCGATGTCGCCGACATCCAGGGTCCGATGCTGGCGGAGATGCCGGAAGCGGATTTCCTGCAGCCGATCGACCGCGCCATGCGCACGCATTTCCTGACCGCGACGGCGGCGGCGCGGCGGATGATGCAGAGGAAGAGCGGCGTGATCCTGGCCCTCTCCGCGCAATGCGGACGCCAGGCCTCGCCGACCACCGGCGGCTTCGGCGTCGCCTGCGCGGCGATCGAGGCGCTGCACCGCCAGCTCGCAGCGGAGCTCGGACCGCACGGGATCCGCGTCGCCTGCATCCGCTCGGCCGGATCGCCGGACGCGCCGGGCCTTTCCGATCTCTTCGACGCGCAGGCGGCCAAGGAAGGCATTCCGCGCGCCGAGCTCGACGCCCGCTACGGCGCCTCGACCATGCTCGGCCGGCTGCCGCCTCTCGCCGAGGTCGGCAATGCCGCGGTGCTGCTCGCCTCCGACTATGCAGCCTCGGTGACGGCCGAGATCTTCAACCTGACCGCCGGGCAACTGGCGGATTGAGGGCGGCGCGGCGCCGCCCTCACCGGCTCAGCGCCAGTTATAGGCCGGCTTGTAGCCGAGCATCTTCTTTGCCTTGTCGATCGAGAGCAGCGTCTCGTGCGGGCCGAAGGCGCGCTTGCGGGTGACGCCGGGGAAGACGGTGTCGAGCAGTTCCTCGTTCGGCTTGCTCATGACGCCGTCCTCATTGGCGATGATGAACACCTCGGCGCCGGAGAGCTTCGATTCGAGCGCGAGGCGGACGGCCTGCGCCGCGTCGCGGGCGTCGATATAGGCCCAGAGGTTCCATTTGCGCGCGTTGACGTCCTTGTCGAAATCCGGGAATTCCGAATAGCGATAAGGCGCCATGATGTTGGAGAAGCGGAGGCCGAAGATCTTGAACGACGGATCCCAGCGGCAGAACTCCTTCGCCATCTCCTCGGAGAGGAACTTCGACAGCGAATAGGCGCTCTCGGGCCGGCCGCGATACTCTTCGTCGACCGGCACATAAGGCGGCGGGGTCGTGAAGGGCAGGCCGAGCACTGTCTCGCTCGACGCCCAGACGACATTGCGGATGCCGAGGACGCGCGCCGCCTCGAAGATATTGTAGGTCGAGATCATGTTGGTCTCGAAGATCACATGGTTCGGCGCGAGGCCCGGCGCCGGAATGGCGGCCAGATGCACGATGCCGGTGACGTTCGAGACGCGCTCGTCGATCGCGGAGAGCGCGGCCATGGTCTGGCCGAAATCTGTCAGGTCGGCGCGCGAGAACTTGACGCCCTGCCCGGCCGGCTGCGGCGCGCTGTCGATCGACGCCACGTCGTAACCATGCGAAACGAGATCCTCGATCACGGCCCGCCCGGCGAGCCCGCTGCCACCCGTCACGACGATCATGCTGGTCCTCCTGAATCGATTTTAGGGATCGTGATGCAACTTAGGGCGGGAGCCTCGACCGCGCCAGCACCAAGCAGGAGATCCGCGCCATGGACCGCATCCTTCTTCTCGCCGCAGGCCTCGCCGGTGCCGCCGGCGTCGCCCTCGCAGCGGCCGGCGCCCATATCGTCGGCGCCGAGCGGCTCGCCACCGCCGGGCAGATCGCGATGGCGCAGGCCCCCGCCCTGCTCGCGCTCGGGCTCTATGGCCGCGCGGCGAGCAGGACGATGCTCATCGCGGGCCTCGTCATCGCCGCCGGCCTCCTCGTCTTCGCCGGCGCGCTCGCCTTTCACGACCTCTCCGGCAGCGCGGCGCTCGCCTTCGCGGCCCCCTGGGGCGGCACGGCGATGATCCTCGGCTGGCTCGCGCTCGGGGTGGCGGCGGTCATCCGCAGGCGCTGAGGTCTGGTCTTTCGCTGCGTGGTCGTCTAACCATGCGGCCCGAAGCCAACACCGCCTGACACCGAGCCCATGGACGCATCCGCAGGACCCGTCGACCGCCGTCGTACCTTCGCCATCATCTCGCATCCCGACGCGGGCAAGACGACGCTGACCGAGAAGCTGCTGCTGATGGGCGGCGCGATCCAGCTCGCCGGCGAGGTGAAGGGCAAACGCGACCGCCGCCAGACCCGCTCGGACTGGATGAATATCGAGCGCGAGCGCGGCATCTCGGTCGTCACCTCGGTGATGACCTTCGAATATGGCGGCGCCATCTTCAACCTGCTCGACACGCCCGGCCACGAGGACTTCTCGGAAGATACCTATCGCACGCTGACCGCCGTCGACTCGGCCGTCATGGTGATCGACGCGGCCAAGGGCATCGAGGACCGGACGCGCAAGCTCTTCGAGGTCTGCCGCCTGCGCGACATCCCGATCGTCACCTTCGTCAACAAGCTCGACCGCGAGAGCCGCGATCCCTTCGACCTCCTCGACGAGATCGAGAAGACGCTGGCGCTCGACACGGCGCCCATGACCTGGCCGATCGGCCGCGGCCGCGACTTCGCCGGCACCTATGACATTGTCGGCCGCCGCGTGCGCCGCATCGACACCGACGCTGAGCCGCACAAGGTTTCCGGGCCGGACGACCCGTATATCGACGGCCTGACGACGGCCGAGGCGGTCGCGACCTTCCGCGAGGAACTGGAGCTGATCGAGGGCGCCGCGAACGGCTTCGACATGGAGGCCTTCCGCGAGGGCCATCTGACGCCGGTCTATTTCGGCTCGGCGCTGCGGAATTTCGGCGTCCGCGACCTGATCGACGCGCTCGCCGCCTTCGCGCCGCCGCCGCGGCCGCAGCAGGCCGAGAGCCGGGTCGTCGAGCCGACCGAGAAGGAGATGTCGGGCTTCGTGTTCAAGATCCAGGCGAACATGGACCCGAACCACCGCGACCGCATCGCCTTCCTGCGCGTCTGCTCGGGCAAGCTGCAGCGCGGCATGAAGGCGCGGCTGGTGCGAACCGGCAAGCCGATCCCGCTCTCGGCGCCGCAGTTCTTCTTCGCGCAGGACCGCCTCCTCGCCGACGAGGCTTTCGCCGGCGACGTGGTCGGAATCCCCAATCACGGCACGCTCCGCATCGGCGACACGCTGACCGAGGGCGAGAATCTCGTCTTCCGCGGCGTGCCGAGCTTTGCGCCGGAAATCCTGCGCCGCATCCGCCTGCAGGACCCGATGAAGGCGAAGAAGCTGAAGGAAGCGCTGCAGCAGATGGCCGAGGAGGGCGTCGTGCAGGTCTTCGTGCCGCATGACGGCTCGCCGGCGATCGTCGGCGTCGTCGGCGCGCTGCAGCTCGACGTGCTCAAGGAGCGCATGCAGGTCGAGTACGGCCTGCCGATCGATTTCGAAGCCTCGCGCTTCTCGGTCTGCCGCTGGATCTCCTCCGACGACCGCGACAAGCTCGAGACCTTCATCGAGCGGCATCGCGGCTCGATGGCGTCCGATCTCGACGGCGCGCCGGTCTTCATGGCGCCCTCGGCCTTCGAGCTGCGCTACGAACTCGACCGCTCGCCCGACATCGTGGCCACCGAGATCAAGGACTACCAGCGCCGCCATGCGGCGTGATCGGGTCGAAGCGATAATCGAGCCAGACGATGCCGGCGGCGAGCGGTTCAGCCGCGGCCAGGCGGACGCTGCGGGCGAAGCCGTTCGGCGGGAAGGTCGGATGGCCGCCGCCGACGATCTCCGGCACGACGAAGAGTTCCAACCGGTCGAGTGCGCCGCGCTCGATGAAGGCCTGCTGCAGGCGGCCGCCGCCGACGACCCAGACATCGCCATCGGTGAAGCTCCGGCACTCCGCGACCAGGACCGCGATGTCGCCGCCGCGCAGCTCCAGCTGGCCGATCGGATCCTCGAGCGGCCGGCTGGTCACGACGAGGGCGCGCTGTTCGCCATAGGGCCAGCCGATCCCGAGCGTGGTGATCGCGTCATAGGTCGCCCGGCCCATGACGACGGTGCCGATCTCGCCGATGAAACGGTCATAGGCCCGCGCGCCGAGATCGACGGCATCGTATTTCCTCAGCCAGTCGATGCCGCCATCGGCGGCCGCGATATAGCCATCGACACTCACGCCCATATAGCCTCGGATCGTTGCCATCGGTCGCCTCCTCTGCGCATTATTTATAAACGAATATTCATTCACTAATGGATGGTCAAGTGGCCCGCCCCCGCTCCGTCTCCGATTCTGATCTCCTCGATGCCGCCCTGTCGCTGCTGCTGAAGGGCGGGCCGGAGTCCGTGACCTTCGCCGCCGTCAGCGCGGCGACGCAGCTGGCGCCGGCGACGCTGGTGCAGCGCTTCGGCAGCAAGGCGGGGCTGCTCAAGGTGGCGCTCGTCAGGGCCTGGGATCTTCTCGACGCCGAGACCGAAGCGGCCGCGGCCGCCACGGCGCCGACGTCCGAGGGCGCGGTCGCGATGCTGGTGCGTCTTTCCGCCGACTATCCGGAAGGCGACGCCTTTGCCGACCAGCTGCTGCTGTTGCGGGAGGATCTGCGCGACCCCGAGCTTCGCCTTCGCGGCGCCGCCTGGCGCGCGCGCCTCACCGCGCTGCTGGCGCCACGGCTCGCCGACGCGGCCGGCCCGCGCGAGGATCGCGCCCGCGAGATGTCGGCCCTCTGGCAGGGGGCCCTGATCTGGTGGGCCTTCGAGCGCGACGGCAGCGCCGCCAAGAGTGTCGAGGCGACGCTGCGAGACTGGTGCGCCCGCCTCGGCTGAAGAGAGGTGGGACACGCCCGGGCCGCCGGCGTCGGGTCGCCTGGCCGGAAGCGCGTTGATTGTGGCGAGTGAATCCGCTAAGGGGCCGCCATAGCATCAGCGGGACATGTCCATGCGCGAGATTGCGGTTTTCGGCGGCCAGGCCAACCCCGAACTCGCCGAGGAGATTTGCGCCCATCTCCATGTCCCCTTGCTGCCGACGCGGCTGAAGCGCTTCTCGAACGACTGTCTTGAAGTACAGCTGCAGGCCAATTGCCGGGATCAGGACGTCTTCCTCATCCAGCCGCTGAATGCGCCGGTGCAGGAAAACCTGTTCGAGCTCATGCTGATGCTCAATGCGGCGCGCGGCGCCTCCGCGGCGCGGATCACGGCCGTCATTCCCTATTTCTCCTATGCCCGCTCGGACAAGAAGGACGCGCCGCGCATTTCGCTCGGCGGCCGTCTCGTCGCCGACCTTCTGTCGACCGCGGGCGCGGACCGCGTTCTGACGATGACGCTGCATTCGCCGCAGGTGCACGGCTTCTTCAGCGTGCCCGTCGACCAGCTTCACGCGCTCGACGAACTGGCGGCGCATTGCCAGGGCTATGACCTCAGCCGCGTGGTGGTGGTCTCGCCCGATCTCGGCAATGCGAAGAACGCGGCGGCTTTCGCGAAGCGGTTGAATGCGCCGGTCGCGGCCGGCGCGAAGGAGCGCATCAGCGACACCAAGGTGCGCATCTCGGCGATCATCGGCGATGTGCGCGACCGCGACGTGATCGTTCTCGACGACGAGATCGCGAGCGGCGGATCGGTGCTGGAACTGCTGCAGCATCTGCGCGCCGGTGGGGCGCGTTCGGTGCGCATCGCGACGACCCATGGCATCTTCGCCGGCGAGAGCATCAGCCGCCTCGCGGCCGAGCCCGACATCGTCGAGATCGTCTGCACCAATACGGTGCCCGTGCCGGCGGCGAAGCGCGTGCCGAAGCTGACCGTGCTCTCCGTGGCACCGGCGCTCGCGGAAGCCATGCGGCGCATCAATTGCGGCGAATCCGTCAGTGCGCTCTTCTTCGCCGACACGGACGCGGCCAGGATCGCCGCGGAGTAGCCACGACAGGGGCTCGCGACATGCCCGTCACCGCCGACGATCTCCGCCGCCTCTTTCTCGCGCTGCCCGGCGTTCAGGAATCGACGCATCACGGCACGATGTCCTTCGTCGTCGGCAAGCGCTTCCTCGGGCGCATCCGCGACGAGGGCACGGTCTTCGCCCTCCCCTGCGATCCGGGCGAGCGCGACTTCCTGATCGAGGTCGAGCCCGAGACCTTCTTCATCACCGACCATTATCGCGGCTATGCCTATGTGCTCGTCCGCCTCGCCGCCACCGATCCCGATCGCCTCGCCCCGCTCGTGACGCGGGCCTGGCGGGCGGCGGCGCCGAAACGCATGGTCGCCGCCTTCGACCGGGACGCCGCCGGAAGCGCTTGACCGTCGCTGTTGTCCTGTTATCGTAAGTCATGACTTACCAATCAGATCGATGGGCTGCCCTCGGCGACCCGATGCGGCGCGCGATTCTGGAGCGCCTCGGCCGTGGACCGCAGCCGGTCGGGCGGCTGGCCGAGGGCCTCCCGGTCAGCCGGCCGGCGGTCTCGCAGCATTTGAAAGTGCTGAAGGAGGCGGGCCTGGTGCAGGACGAGGCGGAGGGAACGCGGCGCATCTACCGGATCGATCCGGCCGGCCTTGGCGAGATCCGCCGCTGGCTCGACCAGTTCTGGGACGACGCGCTGGCCGCCTTCGCCGCCGAGGCGGACCGAAGGGACGAGACGACGGGAAAGGAAGACGACGCATGAACCAGATCATCCGCCCGGAGCCGGTGCGCCGCTCCGTCACGCTCAAGGCCGATCCGGCGCGCGCCTTCGAGGTGTTCGCGGCCGGCATGGACCGCTGGTGGCCGCGCACGCATTCGGTCGGGTCCTCGCCGCAGCGGCGCGTCGTGCTGGAGCCCGTCGCCGGCGGCCGCTGGTACGAGATCGGCGAGGACGGCTCGGAATGCCTCTGGGGCAAGGTGCTCGCCTATGAGCCGCCGGCGCGCCTCCTGCTCGCCTGGCAGATCGACGTCGACTGGCGCTACGATCCCTCGCTGGTGACCGAGGTCGAGGTCCGCTTCACGCCGCTCGCCGAAGGCGGCACGCGGGTCGATCTCGAACATCGCGACCTCGAGCGCTTCGGCGACAAGGCCGAGATCGTGCGGCCGATGCTCGATTCCCCCGGCGGCTGGCAGGGGCTGCTGGCGCTGTTCGGCGGCGTTGCCGACGGCTGAACGCGAGCCTCCGGCCAGCGGCGGCATTGCATTCTCGGCGCTAGAATGTCAGGTGTCGCCGATCATGTGCCGTTCGGAGGTTTCCCCATGCTGAAGGCCGGGTTGCGGCTGCTCTCCGTTATTTGCCTCGCCACCGCCGCCGGTGCGGCCGGCGCGGCGACCTGCAGCAACAACGGCGCAGGCTTCCCGGCCTGGCTGCAGGCCTTCAAGAGCGAGGCGGTCGCGGCCGGCATCTCGCCGCAGACGGTTTCGGGGGCGCTGGACGGCCTCTCCTACGCGCCCGACGTCATCCAGAAGGATCGCGCGCAGAGCGTCTTCGCGCAGAACTTCCTGCAGTTCTCCGACCGCATGGTCGCGAAATACCGGATGCAGAAGGGCGCACAGCTCATCAAGAGCAATGCCAAGACCTTCGCGCGCATCGACAAGGACTATGGCGTCCCGGCGCCGGTGATCGTCGCCTTCTGGGGCCTCGAGACCGATTTCGGCGCCAATCTCGGCGACCTCCCGACGCTGCGCTCGCTGGCGACGCTCGCTTATGACTGCCGCCGCCCCGATCTCTTCCGCGACCAGCTGCTGGCGGCGCTGACCATCATCGAGCGCGGCGATCTGACGGCTGCCGAGATGAAGGGCCCCTGGGCCGGCGAACTTGGCCAGGTGCAGTTCCTCGCCACGCATTACCGCGATTTCGCGGTCGACTATGACGGCGACGGCAAGCGCGACCTCCTGCATTCGACGCCGGATGTGCTCGCCTCGGCGGCGGCGCTGCTGGTTCATGAAGGCTGGCGGCGCGGCGAGCCTTGGCTGACCGAGGTCAAGGTTCCGGCCAATATGGACTGGTCGCAGTCCGACCTCTCGATCCGCAAGACGGTCGCCGAATGGCAGAGCCTCGGCGTGACCGCGGCGCCGGGTTCGACGCTCGGGCCGGCCGGACTTCCCGCCGCGCTGATCCTGCCGATGGGCCGCAACGGCCCGGCCTTTCTCGGCTATGCGAATTTCGACGTCTATCTCGAATGGAACCAGTCCTTCGTCTATGCGCTGACGGCCGCCTATTACGCGACCCGCCTCGCCGGCGCGCCGCCGGTCAGCCGCGGCGGCAAGGTCGATGCGCTCTCGTTCAAGCAGGTTCAGGAACTTCAGCGGCTGCTGGCGCAGCGCGGCCATCCGGTCGGCAAGGCCGACGGCATGATCGGCTCGGGCACGCGAGCCGCCGTCCGCGCCGCGCAGCTCGAACTCGGCCTGCCGCCGGATGCCTATCCGGACATGGCGCTCTTGACGGCGCTTCGCGGCGGCTGAAAAGTACCGGGGTTTACCCTGGGTTGGGAGGCCCGGCGATGACCTTGACCGTCTGGGCCTGGCTGGCGCTCGGCGCCTATACCATCCATATCTGCGAGGAATATTTTCTCGACTGGCGCGACTGGGCGCGGGCGGTGATCGGCCTTCCCGTGACCTGGGCGGATTTCGGCGTCGTCAACGGCGCCGTAATCGCGCTCGGCATCGTGCAGGCCGAGCTTGCGGGGAGCCTGCCTCTCATACCGCTCGTCTACGCGGCCTTGCTGATCATCAACGCGACCTTCTTCCATGTCGGCCCGTTCGTGAAGACGCGCGGGCGCTTCTCGCCAGGGCTGATCAGCGCGGTGATCCTGTTCTACCCGATCGCCATCGGCACCTATCGCGAAGCGGCGCTCTCGGGCGATCTCGGCCTCGGCACGCTGCTCGGCTCGGTCGTCGGCGGCGCGCTGTTGATGGCGATGCCGATCGTCTTGCTGAAGCTCCGCGACCGGCCCTATTTCCGCCAGTCCTGAGGCGCGCCGGCCCTGTTGTGAGCGCCATCACTTGCGCAGGTCTTCCGATCGCTTTAGCGCACCCAGCGGGGGGACCAAACGCCTCCGGAACCGCTACCATGGCGACGGCGCCGGGAGAGCGCTGCACCGTCCGGGGAAACGGGAATGTCAACGCTGATCGTCATCGCCATCATCGTCGTCGTCGGCCTCTATGCCGTCACGCTCTACAATCGCCTCGTGCGGCAGCGCAATCTCGCCCGCGAGGGCTGGAGCGGCATCGATGTCCAGCTGAAGCGGCGCGCCGACCTTATCCCCAATCTCGTCGAGGCGGTGAAGGGCTATGCGGCGCATGAGAAGGGCATCTTCGACGAGGTCGCCGAGAAGCGCGCGGCCAGCATGCGCGCCAGCGACGTCACCAGCCAGGCGGCCGCCGACCAGGCGCTTTCGGGTGCGCTCGGCCGGCTGACCGCCATCTCCGAGGCCTATCCGGAACTGAAGGCGGACGCCAATTTCCGCCAGCTCCAGACGGAACTCGCGACGATCGAGGACGAGATGCAGAAGGCGCGGCGCTACTACAACGCAACGGTCCGCGACCTCAACACCTCGATCCAGTCCTTCCCCGCCGTGCTGGTCGCACAGAGCCTCGGCTTCCGCGAGGAGCCGTTCTACGAGATCGAGGATCGCGCCGCGGCCTCGGTGCCGCCCAAGGTCGCGTTCTGAGACGCCGCGGATGACGCGCTTCATCCTCGCGGCGCTCATCCTCGTCGCGGCGCTCCTCCCGGCCGTGGCCGAGGAGCGGATCCTCTCCTTCGTGAGCGACGTGACGGTCGAGCGAAGCGGCGACCTCGACGTCACCGAGACCATCCGCTTCAATGTCGAAGGCGACCAGATCCGCCACGGCATCAACCGCGATTTCCCGACCCGCTATACGGATGACCGCGGCATGTCGGTGAGGGTCGGCTTCACGGTCGAGAGCGTGCTGCTCGACGGCGAGGCGGAACCCTACGAACTCCTGCCGCTGGAGAACGGCACGCGCATCCGCATCGGCTCGGCCGACCGGCTCGTGTCACGCGGCCCGCATGACTACACGATCCGCTATCGCACCACCCGGCAGATCGGCTATTTCGCCGATTTCGACGAGCTCTACTGGAACGCGACCGGCAATGGCTGGACCTTTCCGATCGAGAGCGCCGAGGCGCGCATCACCATCCCCGAGCCGGTCGGCTTCCAGAACCTCGCGGGCTATACCGGCGTCGCGGGCTCGCGGGAACATGCCGTCGCGGTGATGTGGGACACGGCAAATCCCGCCACCGTCACTTTTCGCACGACACGGCCGCTTGGCATCGGCGAGGGGCTGACCGTCGCAGCGAGCTGGCAGAAGGGCATCGTCGACGCGCCAGGCTTCGACCGGCGCGCGCTCTGGTGGCTGCAGGACAATCTCGGCGCGCTGGCGGCGATCATCGGCAGCATCGTGGCGCTCGGTTTTTTCGCGCTCGCCTGGCTGAAGGTCGGGCGCGACCCGCCGCGCGGGCCGATGGTGCCGATCTTCTCGCCGCCCGAAGGGCTCAGCGCCGCCGCGACGCGCTATGTCTCGGCCATGGCATTCGACAATCGCGCCTTCACGGCGGCACTCCTTGATCTCGGCGTGCACGGCCATCTGAAGCTCGCCGACAGCGGGCCGACGCTCACCGTCACGCGGCTGGCCGGGACGGCGCCGGTCGCCGCGCCGGAAGCGGCGATGGAGGCGGCGCTGTTCAGGGGCGCCGTGTCGGTCGAACTCGTGCAGCGCAATCACCAGAAGCTGCAGGCCGCCCGCAGCGCCTTGTCGGGCGGCCTGTCGCGCGCCTATGCCGGCACGATCTTCCACTGGAACGCGGGCTGGCTGGCCCTCGGCATCCTGGTGACGGTGCTCGTCTATGTCGCGACGGCGGTCGGTCTCATCGTCGCGCTCGGGCCCGATGCCGGCACGGCCGCGGTGCTCGGCATCGCCTTCGCATCGGTGGCAGGCATCGTCGTCGGCATCGGGCTCAATGCCGGCCAGACCGGACAATCGCTGTTCACGCGCCTCGTCGCCTGGGTGGTGATGGGCGTCTTCGCGATCGCCTTCTTCGCCGCCGGCGTCGTCGCCTTCGCCACCACCATCAAGGCGCCGCTCGACGCCGCGCCGCTGCTCCTCCCGATCATCGTGATGCCCGTCCTCGTCACCTCCTTCGCCTGGATGCGCAGTCCGACGCCGGACGGGCAGAAGCTGCGCGACGCCATTTTCGGCTTCCGGCATTATCTCGGCACGGCGGAAGAGCACCGGCTGGAAGTGCTGCATCCACCCGAGAAGACGCCGGAACTCTTCGAGCGCTACCTGCCCTATGCGGTCGCGCTCGATGTCGAGAATGCCTGGGCGGCCAAGTTCGCCGGCGTGCTGGCCGCGGCCGGCGCCTCGGCGGCGGTGGCCAACTGGTACATGACGAGTTCGCACCGCGATCCCGGGAGCCTGGTCGACCGGCTCGGCTCGAGCCTGTCGCAGACGGTGGCTTCGGCCTCGACGGCGCCGGGGTCGCGCTCCGGCTCGTCCGGCGGCGGCTCGTCGGGCGGCGGCGGGGGTGGCGGCGGCGGGTCCGGCTGGTAGATCAGGGGATCGCCAGATCGGCCGTGACGGCCAGATGATCGGATCCGAAATCCTTGCTGACATTGATCGCGGCGACGCCGATATCCTTCGAGACCGCGATCCTGTCGATAGGCGTGCCAAGGAACGGCGGGGCGCCGAACTCGCGGAAGAACCGGGTCGGCTCCGGCCAGGCGCCCCGCTCGGTGGTCACGAGGCTCGACACTCTCATGAAATTCCGCACCATCGGCGACCAGTAAGGCGTGTTCCAGTCTCCGGCCACGATGATGTTCGTGCCTTTCGGCTCGGCGGCGATCCGGTAGGCAAGCGCTCGCAGATAGGCATTGCGGCCCACCCAGCCCTGAGCCTTGCGGGTCGTCGGAGGGTGGATGCCGTACAGGACTGTCGGCCGCTTCGCACCGGGGATATCGACGATCGCCCGCAGCGCCACCGAACCCCCGATATCATCCGTCGGCTTTGCCAGCCCCTCGAGTTCTACCAGTTCCGCCGTGACCGGATAGCGGCTGGCGATCCTGATGGACGACCGGCGCGCGAGGCGCGGATCGGAGAGATAGGGGAGCCCCGGCAGGCTGGCGATCGTCGGATCCCACGGCCACGTTACCTCCTCGATCACGAGGATATCCGGCGCCGCCGCTTCCACCACGCGGCGGAAGCTTTCGAAGTCGCGATTGCGGCCATTGACGTTGGCCGTCGTCACGCGAAGCGAAGGATTCGGCGCCGCGGCAGCGGCGGGGACCGAGGGGACGAGCAGCGGATAGAGCGCGGCCACCAGCAGGAGACCGGCGACCGAGATCCGCGGCAGGCTCGCGGAGAAGGCGGCCACGAGCACGAACAGAAGCGCCACCACCGCGATATGCGGACGGAAGAAATTCGTCATGTCGAACAGCCAGTCCTTGTTGCCGACGCGGCCGACAAGAACGAGCGCTGCGATCGGCAGCAGGCTGAGGTCGAAGGCCAGGCGGAACAGGGAGGGGAGCATGGCGCCTCGGGCTGGGAGAGGCCGGGCCTCGGCCGGAGCGGCGTCGGCCGCCTCATCGGTCGCGGCGGTTTCCGGACGGGCCCTCACACCGATCGTCTCGACCTCGTCGACCGCGCTCAAGCGCCCTCCCCCGTCAGCGACCAGCGACCGGCTCGACCGAGCCCGACAGACGCCGGCTCAATCCGTCGAGGATTCGCCGCGCCAGCGCATCATAATCGCCATCGAAGTGATGGCCACCCGTCGTCTTGATCAGTTCGACGCCGCTGCCCTCGAGCTTCGGGCAGAGGCTGTCGTCTTCCTCCTCGCCATAGAAGCACTGGATCAGTGACGGCTTTATGGTCTTGATGTCGGGAAGCGTCTCGCCGTCGCCGGAATTGGTGCCGAGGAAGGCGCCGACCGAGATGACATAATCGACTTGATCGGAAACGCCGAGCAGCGACATTTCCGCGACCTGGCTCTGCTCGTCGGGCGGCAGCAGCTTGTAGGCCGAGGGCAGCACGTCGGCGCCGAAGGAATAGCCGACCAGCACGATGTGATCGATGCCCCATTTCTCGGTGTAGTAGTCGATGATCCGGGCGAGGTCGGCCGAGGTCTGCTCGGGCGTCTTGCGCGACCAGAAATAGCGCAGCGAGTCGACGCCGATCGTCGGCACGCCCTCCTTCTGGAAGGCATCGCCGATCGACTTGTCGAGATCGCGCCAGCCGCCATCGCCCGAATAGATGACCGCCATCGTGCCGTGCCGCGCCTGAGCCGGCAGTTCGACCAGCGGCAGGTCGGCGAGTGGATTGCTGGTGTCGATCTTGGGCGCGAGCAGCCGGGCGAGACGCGATTTCAGCGCCGCGAAACCCGTTTCGGTGACATCCTTGGTCTTGATCTGGAAGCCCTGGCCCTGCAGCTCGGCCACGTGGTCGCGGCCGTCCTTGGGCGCGGTGCCGGTATAGAGCACATCGACGGGATTGGTGAGATCGCCCTCGGCGAGACCATAGATGGCGCCGCCCGCGACATCCTTGCGCGGGGCATCGGTGCAGAGTGGCTTCTTCAGTGGCAGCACGAGCGCGGGATCGACGGCAACGCCATGGCCGATCGTGGCGTCCGGCGTCTGCGCGGCAATCGAGAGCACCAGCGTTCCGCCGGTCCCGACGCCGGCGAGGATCGGCGAGTGATAATTGGGCGTGCCGAGCGCGCGCTGGATCTGATGCGACAGGTCCTCGATATCGGCGACGAGATAGACGCACTCGTCCTCGCTGTCCTTTTCGAGGCCGGCGAACATCGACGCGGTGTCGACGCCGACAACGATGGCGCCGCTCGCTTTCAGCGTGTTGGCGAGCGCGGTCTCGTCGGCCGTCCAGCCATCCGCATCGGCGAAGAGGAAGACCGTCCCGGTCACGGGACCGTCGGGGAGAAGGATCTGCGGCTTGCCGATGAGGCCGGCCGTGAAGGCGGGCAGCGGCTTTGCCGGCGCGGCGGCGGCGGGCGCCGCGGGGGCCGCGGCATCTTCGGCGAGCGCCGGCAGGGCGAGGCCGGCCGAAAGGGCGGCGGCCGCGACGAGGGAAGCGAAACGACGCATCATTTACCCACCACTCCCTTGAGACCGCCGCCGATCAGCACGGCGACGTCGGCGAGCGCGACGATCGCGCTGGCGCCACCCGAGACAGCCATGTAGCGCGGCTGCCATTCCGGCTGGAACTTGGCCTTGAACGCCCGAAGGCCGTTGAAATTGTAGAACCGCTCGCCGTGTTCGAACACGGCGCGGCCGAGGCGATGCCAGAACGGCGCGGCCGGGCTGCCATGGAGGCCGGAGAGCGGCGCCATGCCGAGATCGAACACCTCGTAGCCCTCGTCGCGGAGCGCGAGCATCAGGCTGACGAAGAGGAACTCCATGGTCGAGGCCGGCGCGTCCGGCGAAAAGCGCATCAGATCGACCGTCGCCTCATGCTTGCGGGCCGTGGTCATCACCGTCGCGAAGGCGATGATCCGCCCCTCGCGCCGCACCACCGCTGCCGGCTGCGCCGCGACATAGGCGCGGTCGAAGGCGCCGATCGAGAAGCGCTTCTCGCGCGCCTTGTGCTCGGCGAGCCAGAGATTGGAGACAGCCTGCAGCGCGTCGATCTCCTCGGCGACCCGCTCGGGCGGCAGCAATTCGAAGGAGAGCCCCTCGCGGATCGCCCGGTTGTTGCCGTGGCGAAGGCCCGCCCGCTTGGCGCCCTTGAGATCGAATGTCTGGAGCCGCACCTGCGCCGCCTCGCCGAGCTTGAAGGCGCGCAGCCCGGCATCGGCATAGAGCGAGAGGTTCTGCGGCTGCACCTGATAGAAGATCGCCCGGCCGCCGGCCGCCTGCGCCATCTCGACGAACTGCCAGACAAGCGCCGGCCAGGCGTCGCGCGGGCCGATCGGATCGAACAGCGCGACCCAGGAATGCGCCTGGCGGCCGAACATGATGAAGGCGCGCCGGTCCTCGGAGAACAGCAGCGACTTGTCGCCCATGCGGACGAGATTGGCGTCGGGATGCGGCTGGTCGGCGAGGATGGCGACCGCCCGGGCGACCTCCGCGGAGGTCGGGGCGCCGGTCTTGCCCTTGGAGGGACGCAGCAGCGACCAGGCGGCCAGCGAACCGGCGGCGATGACGACGCCGAGCAAAGCGCGCAGGGAGCGCGGCGCCTCCTCGGAGAATTCGAACTGCCACCAGAGCTGATGCGAATAGTCGACATCGCTGTAGACGAAGAGCAGCACGACCACCGCGCTGACGATCACCGTCGCGATCGCCATCCACCAGCCAGGCGTCAGCCGCTGGTGGAACAGCGAGGCCGGCCGCGTGAATTCGCGCCGCGTCGCGATGAGCGACAGGAAGAGCAGCGAGAGGACGATCGACTCGGTGACGGCGATGGCCTTCAGGAGCGACAGAACGGCGCCGAGCCCGACCGCGATCGTCGCCGCCCACCAGGCGCCGTCGAGGCGATGCGCGAGGCCGCGCGAGATCGCGATGAGGCCGAGGCCGAGCACGCTTTCGAGGAAATGCGCGCCCTCGACGATCGGCAGCGGCAGGAGGCCGGAGAGGATGTCGAGACGGGAATCGGCGGCCGGTGTGACGCCGGAGAAGATCAGCGCCGCGCCCATGGCGAGCGTCAGCGCCGAGATGACGCGCGGCGACAGCTGCGCGCCGACACGGATCACGCGCGAGGTCCTGGCCCCCGCCGTGGCCCGGCGCAGCTCCAGCGTCGCGACCACCGCCGAGGCGACGACGAGCGGCAGGCCGTAATAGATGACGCGATAGAGGAAGAGCGCCGAAAGGACCTGGTCGACCGGCGCCGTGCGGCCGATGACGGCGACGATCACCGCCTCGAAGACGCCGAGGCCGGCCGGGACGTGGCTGGCGACGCCGAGGCCGATCGCCACCGCATAGACGGCGATGAAGGCCGGAAAGCCGAGCTCGGTCTGCGGCAACAGCACCCAGAGCACCGCGGCCGACGCGGCGACATCGATGAAGGTGCCGCCGAATTGCGCCAGCATGATCCGCGGCCTCGGCAGTGCCACCGAGGCGCCGCGCCAGCCGATGCGCCCCGAGCCGAAGGCGGACCATCCGAGCAGCGCGGCCAGCCCGACCAGCACGCCGCCGCCGATGAGCGCGAGGATCGCCGGCGGCAGCCCGACCGGCGCGGCGACATCGACGGGATCGAAGACGAGGCCGAGCGCCGTGATGCCGGCGAGGCCGAGGCCGAAGGCGATGGTGATGAAGGCGACGATGCGCGCGACATCCGCCGGCTCGAAGCCGAGACGCCCGTAAAAGCGGTAGCGGATCGCGCCGCCGGTCAGCGGGCCGAAGCCGGCGGTGTTGCCGACCGCATAGGCGCAGAACGAGGTCAGCGCGACCAGCGGATAATCGACCTTGCGCCCCTGATGCGCGAGCGCCGACCAGTCATAGACGCTGAGGGCGAGGAAGGAGAGCGCCGTGAAGCCGACGGCGGCGGCGATGGCGCCGAGCGGCGTCGCATGCAGCGCGGCGACGACGTCGTCATAATTGACCTCGCCGATCAGATGGCTGATCGCGAGCCAGACCAGCACGAGGACGGCGAGACCAGCGCCGATGCCGATCGCCGGCTTCGACGCCGCCAGGAACTCGGCGATGCGCGGGCCGAGGCTTCGGGGCGACCCGGTCTCGCCCCGCGCGTCAGCGGTCGCGGGAACGGGCGCGGCGTCGGGCTCCTCGACACGGCGGGACATGGTAGCGGCTTCTGTCATGCGATTTGCGAGGCGCCGCTCTGTGGCTCATGCCGGCGGCGCTTCTCCCGGATATTGCGTTGCCCCTGTGATGAGGCCGCAAATCTGGCTGGATTGAGGCCGCTTCCGCGGCGTCAGGACGCAATCGAGAAGGCGGGCCGGCGTTTCCGTCGGCCTCACGCAAATGTGCGAAGAACGGCAGAAAATGCCGCGTCAGACCCACTCGCCCTTGCGCATGATCGGCTCGGCGGCGCCGCTCTCGGAGAGGCCGTCGATATCGACCTCGCCGGAGCCGATCATCCAGTCGATATGGATCAGGCTGCGATTGGCGCCCTTGGCCGAGAGCTCGTCGGCGGTCATCGTGTCGCCGCCGCGGATGCACTTGGCATAGGCCTGCCCGAGCGCGATGTGGCAGGCGGCGTTCTCGTCATAGAGCGTGTTGTAGAAGAGGAGTCCGCTCGCCGAGATCGGCGAGGAATGCGGCACGAGGGCCACCTCGCCGAGCCGCGCCGCGCCCTCGTCCGTCTCCAGCACCTTGTTGAGCACGTCCGCGCCGGTGCGCGCCGTCGCCTCGACGATGCGGCCCTCCTCGAAGCGGACGCTGATCTCGTCGATGAGCGTGCCCTGATAGGAGAGCGGCTTGGTGCTGGTGACGGTGCCCGAGACGCGGTCCTTGTGCGGCGTCGTGAACACCTCTTCCGACGGGATGTTCGGATTGCAGACGATGCCGTTCTTCGCCGTGCCGGCGCCGCCTTCCCACTCGTGGTCATCGGCGAGGCCGACGACGAGATCGGTGCCGGGGCCGGTGAAATGCAGCGCGTGATAGCGCTTGGCGTTGAGCAGCTTCGTGCGCGCATGGAGCGCAGCGTTGTGCTCGGCCCAGGCCGCGACGGGATCGACGCGGTCGACGCGCGAGGCGGAGAAGATCGCATCCCAGAGCTTCGCGACCGCGACCGTCTCGGTCTCGTCCGGGAACACCGACTTCGCCCAGGCCGTCGAGGCATAGGAGACGATCGTCCAGTTGATGTCGAAGCTGGCGATCAGCTCCAGTGCCGGCTGATAGGCCCGCGAGCGGGCGCGGTTGGCGCGCGCGACGCGGTCCGGATTCTGGCCCGAAAGGAGCGACGGGTTCTCGCCGGCGATGGCGAGGCGCGCGGCGCCGTTGCGGAAGGCGTTGGCCATGCCCTCGAAGAGCCAGCCCGAGGCGGTGTCGAAGCTGCCGTCCGGCGCATGGCGGAAGCGCATCAGCGTCGCCTCCTCGTCGCTGAACAGGGTCGTCACCAGCGAGGCGCCGGCCTTGTAGGCATGCTCGGTGATGCGCCGCACCAGCGGCAGCGCGTCGATCGGCGCCGTCATCACGAGCTCCTGGCCCGGCTGCAGGCCGAGGCCGACCTTGACGGCGACCTCGCCGAGCCGGTCGAGCTTGACGTCATGGGTGAGGAAGGGATCGCGGGCGGCGACGTTCATGGACGAGTGCTCCTTGCATCGGCTGGACGCGGAAGCGGTCCGGCCTCGCGTCACGGCGGCGCCGCGCGCAGTCATTTCGGGATCGGCGGGTTCTCACCGGCCGTCATTGCGGGCGAGATATTGCCTGACCTCGGCGCCCGTCAAGGGCGGCGTGGCTCACGCGCGGTGGCGGCTCACCAGCGCGCCTGCGTCGCGCGGCAGGCGGAGGCTGTCGAAAAGCCCCAGCAATCCAAGCGCGCCGATGATCAGGAAGGTCCAGCGGAAATCGACGAGGCCGAGCCCGGTCGCCTCCGGCGTCACCACCGCATCGGAGAAGCGCAGCACCACCGCGCCGACCGCGATGCCGAGGCCGAAGGTGATCTGCTGCACGAGGCTGAACAGCATGTTGGCGCCCGCCATCTTCTGCTGCGGCACATCGACGAAGGCCAGCGTGTTGATGGCGGTGAACTGCATCGAGCGGGCGGCGCCCGAAATGACGAAAAGGGTCGCGATGATCCAGGGCGGCGTCGCCGGCGTCAGGAAGGCGCAGCCGACCATGGTCGCGACGAAGATGAGGCCGTTGCCGATCAGCGTGGTGCGGAAGCCGAAGGTGCGAAGGACGAGGCTCGTCAGCGGCTTCATGCCGAGATTGCCGGCGAAGAGCGCCAGCACATAGAGACCGGCCTGGAAGGGATCGAGGCCGAAGCCGAGCTGCAGGAGGAGCGGCAGCAGGAACGGCACCGCGCTCACCGCCGTGCGGAACAGCGAGCCGCCGATCATGGTGACGGCGAAGGTCTGGATGCGCACCGCCGCGAGATCGGGCAGCGGATGCGGATGACGGCCGGCATGGCGCCAGGCGGCGGCGCCGAAGACGAGGCTTGCGAGGATCGAGACGCCGCCGATCACCATGCCCTTCTCTGAATGGCCGATCACCTCGAGCCCGTACATGAGCCCGGCGCAGGCAAGGCTGGTCAGGAGGAAGCCGATCCAGTCGAAGGCCGGCCGCGTCGCCGAGCGGTCATTCGGGATGAGCCAGAACGAAAGGCCGAGCGCGACGATGCCGATCGGGACATTCAGGATGAAGATCCAGTGCCAAGAGGCATAGGTCGTGATGAAGCCGCCGAGCGGCGGGCCGATGATCGGCGCCGACAGGGCCGGCCAGGTCAGCGTCGCGATGGCGCGCATCAGGTCGGCCTTGGAGGTGTTGTTGAGCACCACCAGCCGCCCGACCGGCACCATCATGGCACCGCCCATGCCCTGCAGGACACGCGACAGCGTGAAGCTGACGACGCCGGTCGAGATGGCGCAGAGCACCGAGGCGATGGTGAAGACGGCGACCGCCGAGGCGAAGACGCTGCGCGCACCGAAGCGGTCCGCCATCCAGCCGCTGGCGGGGATGAAGATCGCGAGCGCCAGCATATAGGCAGACATGCCGATATTGAGGTCGACCGGCTGCACGCCGAACGACTTCGCCATCGCCGGCAGGGCCGTGGCGATGACGGTGCCGTCGAGGTTCTCCATGAAGAAGGCCCCGGCGACGAGAAAGGCGATCAGCGACGATTTGGGAAGCGTGGAGGTCATCGGCGGGGGCAGGATATCGACGCTTCTCCATCGCGCGTTCGCGCGCCCGGCACAAGCTAGAAAGCTCCGGAGGCCGCATCCCCAGGGGCCCTGCGGGGACACGAGAGGGGCTGCCTGGAAATTCGGCAACACGATCAATTTCTGAAAAGTCCTTTCAGACGCCCTCAGAAAGTCGCGGAAACCGGAGCCGAAGCAACAAAAGCCCGCTTGACAGGCCGACATGTTGCGGCATGATCGTGGAAAGAATTTACAGAAATGGCTGATCGCACCCAGCGGCCAAGCCAGTCATTTGACGCAGGGAATTCAATGAAAGTCGGCATTGTCGGGCTCGGCTATCGCCTGGGCTATCTGGCGCGCATCTTCTCGGCCTCGCTGCCCGATTTCGAGGTCGTCGGCTACGTGGACCCGGAGCCGGCCGGTCTCTCCTACACGAAGCAGTTCGACGTCCCGGTCGGCAAGAACTACGAGACGCTCGAGGCGCTGCTCGCCGGCGAGAAGCTCGACCTCCTGATGGTCGGCTCGCCGAACCATCTCCATCTCGGCCATATCCGCACCGGCCTCGACCACGGCGTGAAGGTCTTCACCGAGAAGCCGGTGGTGACCTCGACCGAGGAGACGATGGAGCTCGCGAAGCTGATCGCCGAGCACGGCTCCGACAATGTCATGGTCGGCCTCGTGCTGCGCTATGCCCCGCTCTATGTCGATCTCCGCAAGGCGCAGGCCGAGGGCCTTCTCGGCGACATCGTCTCGATCGAGGCGTCCGAGCATATCGCGCCCTATCACGGCGCCTTCTTCATGCGCGACTGGCGGCGCTACGAGAAGTATTCCGGCTCCTTCATGCTGGAGAAATGCTGCCACGACCTCGACCTCTACAACGGCGTCATGGGCGTTCGCCCGACCCGCGTGGCGAGTTTCGGCGGCAAGCGCAGCTTCGTGCCGAAGAATGCGCCGGAAGGACTCGGCATCAACGACACCGAGGTCTATCATCGCAAGCCGAGCGGCTGGATGGGAACCGACAAGGTGTTCGACAGCGATGCCGATATCATCGATTTCCAGACCGCGATCGTGGAATACGCGAACGGCGCGTCGATGACCTTCCACACCAATCTCAACGTGCCCGACGAATTCCGCCGTTTCTGCGTGATCGGCGCCAAGGGCATGGCGGAGGGCGATTTCGTCCGCAATTTCTTCCGCGTCCATGACGCGCGGACGTCGCAGAAGGTGATCGACACCGCCTATACCGGCTCGGAGCTCTCGGTCCATTACGGCGCCGACGAGCAGATGGCCCGCGATATCGGCGCCCATATGCTGAACGGCGCGCCACTGCCGGTCTCGGTGGTCAACGCGCTCGAAGCCGGCCTTCTGGCGCTCGCCATGGACGAGGCGCGCCGCACCCGCCAGGTGGTGGACATGACCGAGACCTGGAAGCGCTTCGACGCGGCGCTCGCCGGCGGCGGCAACTGAGGGGGCGGCGATGACGGGCTCCCGCGGTGCCACGCTCTTCGCCCTCGCCCTGCTCTTTCCGGCTATCCTCTACATCCTGATCATCGTCGCCTATCCGCTGGTCGACACCTTTACGCTCTCCTTCACCGACGCCTCGCTCCGGAAGACGGTGAAATGGGTCGGCTGGGCGAACTACCAGAAGATCTTCGGCGGCGATTTCGCGACGATCATCGTCCGGACCTTCGTGTGGACGTTCTTCTCGGTCGCCATCAAGATGATCATCGGCACCTGCGGCGCCGTGCTGCTCAATGCGCTGGTGCCGGGCCGCGCCCTCTTCCGCGTGCTGACGCTGCCGCCGTGGATCGTGCCGATGGCCATCGGCATCTTCATGTGGGGCTGGATGTATAACGGCCAGTTCGGGATGATCTCGGGCGTCCTGCAGAATGTCGGCCTGCTCGACCGGCCGCTCGCCTGGCTCGCCTATGGCGGCACCGCCTTCTGGGCGACGATCATCACCGATGTGTGGATCGGCGTGCCGCTGGTGACGCTCTATCTGCTGGCCGCCATCCAGTCGATCCCGAAGGACCTCTACGAGGCCGCCTGGACCGATGGTGCCGGCCGCTTCTACCGCTTCCGCCGCATCACGCTGCCGCTGATCGTGCCAGCGCTGGTCACGATGTCGATGCTGTCGCTGATCGCGACCTTCAATTCCTTCGACATCATCTGGATCCTGACCCAGGGCGGGCCGAACGGCCAGACCACCACGATGATCATCGACACCTACAAGACGGCGATCGGCTCGTACAAATATGGCGAGGGCGCCGCGAGAGCCGTGATGATCTGCCTGTTCCTGTCGGTGTTCTGCTTCTTCTACTTCCGCGTCGTCAGCAAGATCTCAACGGGAGAAGCCAAATGAGCAGCGGACGCCCGATGATCGACCGCTATCGCTGGTACGAATATGTCGCGATCTATTGCGGCATGGCGCTGTTCCTGACCTTCGTGCTGGCACCCTTCGTCGAGGGCTTCCTCGTCTCGCTGAAGCCGCTGACGCATCTCTTCTCCTCGCCCTATCGATTCTGGCCCGACGACGGCTCTTTCGACGCCTATTTCACGATGTGGCAGAGCGTGCCGCTGCTCGGCCGCTACATCGTCAATTCGCTGCTGATCTCGACCGTGGCGACGATCGCCGTGCTGATCCTCGTCGTGCCGGCCGCCTATGCCTTCGCGCGGTTCCAGTTCCGCGGCGCCGGCGCCCTGCTCGGCGCGTTCCTCGCGGTCAACATGTTCTCCGGCGCCGTGCTGCTCATCCCGCTCTACCGGCTGATGCGCTCCATGGGGCTGCTCAACACCTACTTCGCGATGATCGTGCCGGGCGTCGCCTTCCTGATCCCCTCGGCGATCTGGCTGCTCAGGACCTACATGCTGCGCATCCCGCGCGAGCTCGACGAGGCGGCCTGGGTCGACGGCGCCAGCCGGTTCTACATTCTCCGCCGCATCATCCTGCCGATCGCCGGGCCGGGCATCCTCGTCGTCGCGCTCGCCACGTTCATCGGCGCCTATGCGCAACAGTTCATCTTCGCGCTGACCTTCAACTCGAAATCGGAATACATGCCGCTCGCCGTGGGCCTGTTCGCCTTCTTCGGCAAGGAGCGCGTGGTCTGGAACGAGCTGATGGCGGCCAGCTTCGTCGGCATCGCTCCGGTGATGGTCGGCTTCATCTTCCTGCAGCGCTACCTGGTGGCCGGCCTGACCGCCGGCGCCGTCAAGCAATAGCGCTCAGGCGCAGTACCGACCCGATGAGAAGGGCCGGCCAAACAAAGAGGGAAAGCGATGAGACATTACGGCACCCTTCTGGCAGGTAGCGCCGTCGTCCTGGCGACGATGACGGCACCGTCTTTCGCCGAGGACAAGACGGTCAGCATGATCCAGTGCGGCGACGCGATCGCCGAGACCTATCCCGATCTGATCAAGAAGTGGGAAGCCGCCAATCCCGGCTTCAAGGTGAATGTCGAGATCGTCGGCTGGGCGCAGTGCCAGGACAAGATCACGACGCTCGCCGCCGCCGGCACCCCGGTCGGCCTCGCCTATGTCGGCTCGCGGACGCTGAAGCAGTTCGCCGACAGCGACCTCATCGTCCCGATCCCGATGACCGACGAGGAGAAGGCGGCCTATTACCCGCATATCGTCGAGACGGTCACCTTCCAGAACCAGGCCTGGGGCATCCCGGTCGCCTTCTCCACCAAGGCGCTGTTCTGGAACAAGGCGCTGTTCGAGAAGGCCGGCCTCGACCCGAACAAGCCGCCGACCACCTGGGCCGAGCTGCTCAGCGACGCCAAGACGATCAAGGAGAAGACGGGCGTCCCCGGTTACGGCCTGCCGGCCAAGACCATGGACAACACGATGCACCAGTTCCTGCACTATGTGTACACGAACGACGGCACCGTGATCGACGCCGACGGCAAGATCACCCTCGACAGCCCGCAGAATCTCGAGGCGCTGGAATTCATCAAGAGCCTCGTCCCGGTGTCCGAGGACGGTCCCTCGGCCTATGACCAGGACGACATGATCAAGTTGTTCTCGGACGCCAAGGTGGCGATGATCGAGGGCGGTCCCTGGGTCCGCAACCAGGTCTCGAAGGACATCCAGTGGGGCGTCGCGCCGCTGCCGGTCGGTCCGAAGGCCAAGGGCCCCGGCACGCTGCTGATCACCGACAGCCTCGCGGTCTTCAAGGGCACCGGCGTCGAGGACCAGGCGATCGATCTCGCCAAGCTGCTGACCAATCCCGAGAACCAGTTCCTCTACGAGAAGACGCACGGCCTGACGCCGCTGCGCCCCGTCGCCGGCGTCGATGGCCTCGTCTCGGAGGATCCGAGCTGGAAGCCGTTCCTCGACGGCATCGCCTTCGGTGGTCCGGAGCCGCTGTTCCTCGACTACAAGGGCTTCCAGAACGCCATGATCGACATGGTCCAGTCGGTCGTGACCGGCAATGCCGAGCCCGCCGCCGCCCTGACCAAGGCCGCCGGCGCCATCGACCAGTACAAGTAAGCACGGCAAGACCCTCACCCTGACCCTCTCCCGCTCGGCGGGAGAGGGGACGCGGTTTGGATCGCTCGCCCTTCTCCCCCTCTCCCGCCCGCGGGAGACGGCCGGGGGTGAGGGCCGTCCTACCCGAAGATTTGACGCGGAGACCGAAGACTTGAGCGCGCTCACGCTTTCACGCCTGAAGAAGTCCTTCGGCGGCACCGATGTCATCAAGGGCGTTGACCTCGAGGTCACCGAGGGCGAGTTCGTGGTCTTCGTCGGCCCGTCGGGCTGCGGCAAGTCCACGCTCTTGCGCATGATCGCCGGCCTCGAAGAGGTTTCGGGCGGCGAGATCGTCATCGCCGGCAAGCCGGTCAATGACCTGCCGCCCGTGAAGCGCGGCATCGCCATGGTCTTCCAGTCCTACGCGCTCTACCCGCATATGAGCGTGTTCGAGAACATCGCCTTCCCGCTGCGCGTCGAGCGGCTCGGCGAGGACGAGGTCCGCCGCCGCGTCGGCGAGGCGGCGCGCATCCTGCAGCTCGAAAGCCGCCTCGAGCACAAGCCCGGCATGCTCTCGGGCGGCCAGCGCCAGCGCGTCGCGATCGGCCGCGCCATCGTGCGCGAACCGCGCATCTTCCTCTTCGACGAGCCGCTCTCCAATCTCGACGCGGCGCTGCGCTCCGACATGCGCGTCGAGCTGACCCGGCTGCACAAGCGCCTCGGCGCGACGATGATCTATGTCACGCATGACCAGGTCGAGGCGCTCACCATGGCCGACAAGATCGTCGTGCTGAATGGCGGCCGCATCGAGCAGGTCGGCACGCCGCTCGACCTCTATCATCGCCCGCAGAACCGCTTCGTCGCCGGCTTCATCGGCAATCCGAAGATGAACTTCCTCGAGGGCCGCTGCACGGCCTCCGGCGGCAGCGGCGTCACCGTCGATCTCGGCCCGCTCGGCACGATCGCGCTGCCGCGGCCGGGCGGCGCCGGCCTCGTCGGCGAGACGCTTTCGGTCGGCATCCGGCCCGAGCATGTCCGCCTCGACGCGGAGGGCGGCTTTCGCCTCGCGCTGAAGCCCGGCATCATCGAGCGGCTCGGCATCCACACCGTCGCCTATTCGCCCCTCCCCTCCGGCGACACCTTCGTCGCGCTGTTCGAGGGCGATCCGCCGGTGAAGGACGACGAGGAGATCACGGTCAGCGTCGATCCCGCCGCCTGCCATCTCTTCGATGCCTCCGGCGCCGCCATCGGCGTTCCGGCCTGAAGACCGGCAGGAAGGCCGCCGCCATGCTGGATCTCGTCGGCCTGTTGCAGACCGAGATGGAGAGTCTCAGCCGCTCGGAGCGGCGGCTCGCCGATCTCGTGCTCTCCGACGTCCAGGCAGCGGTGAACGCCTCGATCGTCGAGCTGGCGGCGCGAGCCGACACCTCGCCGCCGACCGTGACGCGCTTCTGCCGCCGCCTCGGCTGCCAGAGCTTCGCCGATTTCAAGGTTCGCCTCGCGCAGAGCCGCTTCATCGCCCGCCGCTACCTGCTGCCGCCCTCGGGTCCCGAGACGGCCGGCGAGATCGCGCGGCACATCGTCAACTGCGCGCAGACGACGCTCTATTCCTTCTTCGAGACCATCGATCCGCTCGCGATCGAGGCGGCGGCCGAGCGCATCGCCGGCGCGCCCTATATCCTCTCCTTCGGCTCCGGCGGCGCCTCCTCGATGATCGCCAACGAGATCGAGACCCGCCTCTTCCGCCTCGGCCTCCGCGTCACCGCCTCGATCGACCATCAGGCGCAGATGATGCGCACGGCCGGAGCACCGAAGGGGACGGTCGTCATCGCCTCCTCGACCAGCGGGCGGAACCTGCAACTCGCCAACACGCTCGCCATCGCCGGCGAATATCATCTCGATCGCATCGTGCTGACGCGGCCGGGCTCGCCGGTCGCGGAACAGGCGGACGTGCTGCTCGCCATCGACGTTCCCGAGCAGGACGACATCCTGCGGCCATCGTCGGCGCGCTATGCTTTTCTCGCGATGATCGACGCGGTGGCGCAGACCGTGGCGACCCGCATGCAGCCGCGCTCCGTCGAGAGCATGCGCCGCATCAAGCACCAGCTCATGGTCAACCGCGACGGCGACGACACGCAGCCGCTCGGCGACTGATCCCTCCCATCCGACGAACCATCGACAGGCCCCACCATGACCATCGCGCCGCGCGCCCTCCGCCTCGAAACCGAATGGACGCCGGCCGCCGATGGCCGGCCGCTTGCCTACAGGATCACGCTCGGCAACCGCTCCGAAACGCCGCTCGCCGGCTTCCGTCTCGCCATCAACGGCCCGGCGCGCATCGACCCGAAGGCGGTGGTCGAGGGCGGAACGCTTGTGGCGCGGCTTTCCAACCATGCCGAATTCGCCCCGCCGGAGGGCTTCGTGCTCGAGCCGGGCGCGAACTGGACGCTGACGGTGCGCGGGCTGTCCTATCCGCTGCGCCACTGGAGCGACGGCGCCGCCTCCGCCTATGTGATCCTCGAAGACGACAGCGCCGTGCCGGTGGCCATCGCGGCGACGGTGGCGCGCGGCGACAATGCCCCACTGAAGCGTGGCGCGGTCGTCTATCCCGTTCCCGCGACGGCGCCGGTCTCGGTCTCGGTGATCCCGTGGCCGGCCAAGGTCGCGGTCTCTGGCCGCGCGCCGACGCCGGCGGGGCTGGCGCCTTTCGGCAGTTCCGCGGAAGCGACAGCGGCGGCGGCCAGTTTCGCGGCCCTCGCCGATGCGCTCTTCCCGGGCGATGCGCTGGTCAGGAGAGCCGCCGAGGGTGGGCGTGCGGTCACGCTGGAGAAGCGCGAGGGCTTCGCCGCGGAGGCCTATCGCATCGACTTCGCCGCCGACGCGATCACAGTCGCCGCCTCGACCGAGACGGGTTTCCTCTACGGCCTCGTCACGCTCGGCCAGATCCTGCGCGGCGCGCTCCGCCATCCCGGCGCCTTCCTGTTCCCGGCCTCCGGCCACATCGCCGACGCGCCGCAACTCTCTTGGCGCGGCACGCATCTCGACGTGTCGCGGCAGTTCTATTCGACCGGCGAGATCAAGGCGCTCATGCGCATCCTCGCCTGGAACAAGATGAACCGCTTCCACTGGCATCTCTCCGACGACGAGGCGTGGCGGGTCGAGATCGAAGCCTATCCGGCGCTGACGGAGATCGCCGCCTGGCGCGGCCACGGGCTCAAGCTGCCGCCCCTCCTCGGCACCGGACCGCAGCCGACCGGCGGCTACTACACGAAGGAGGCGATCCGCGAGATCGTCACCTATGCGAAGAGCCTCGGCATCGTGGTCGTGCCGGAGATCGACATTCCCGGCCATTGCTACGCGCTGCTGCAGGCGCTGCCCGAGCTCCGCGATCCCGGCGAGAGCGGCGAATACCAGTCGGTGCAGGGTTTCCCGAACAACTGCCTCAACCCGGCGCGCGAGGAGACCTATCAGGCGCTCGAGACGATCTTCGACGAGCTGATCCCGCTCTTCCCGGATCGCATCATCCATATCGGCGCCGACGAGGTGCCGCTCGGCGCCTGGTCCGGCTCGCCGCAGGCGCTGGCGCGGCTGGAGACGCTCGCCGGAAAGGCGGCGGCCGAGGCGCATGCGCGGCGCAACAATGTCGCCAGCAACCATGACGGCGCCGACCACATCGAAGGCTCGGGCGCGGCGATCCTGCAGGCGGAGTTCCTCGCCCGCGTCCAGGCCTTCCTCGCCTCGCGCGGCTGCGTCACCGGCGGCTGGGAAGAGGCGGCGCATGGCAATGTCATCGACAAGGCCAAGTCCTATCTCGTCGGCTGGCGCAATCACGAGATCTCGGCGGCGCTGGCTCGCGAGGGCTACGACATCGTCGTCTCGCCGGGCCAGGCCTATTATCTCGACATGTCGCAGGCCATCGACTGGGCCGAGCCCGGCGCCAGCTGGGCCGGCATCTCGAGCCCGGAGAAGACCTATCGCTTCGATCCGACCGGCGGCTGGAGCGATGCGGAGCGCGCGCATTTCCTCGGCATCCAGGCCTGCATCTGGTCGGAGCCGATGGCCGACCGCGCGATCTTCGACCGCCTCGTCTTCCCGCGGCTCTCGGCCATCGCGGAGACGGCCTGGACCCCGGCCGCCGACAAGTCGTGGGAGCGCTTCCGCGCCATCGCCGGCATGATGCCGATCCTCTATGGCTGGCAGGACCTCGCCGGAGGTGAGGGATGAGGATCGCCGTCGGGGGCATTCACACCGAATGCTCGACCTATAATCCGCTGCTCGCGCGGGCGACGGACTTCACCATCCTGACCGGCGCGGCGATCACCGCCTCGCCGGATTTCGCCTGCCTCTTCGAATGGGACTGGGAGATCGCGCCGACCTTCCATGCCCGCACCATTCCCGGCGGCCCGGTCGAGCGCGCCACCTATGAGGCGTTCCGGGCCGAGTTCCTCGAGCGGCTGCGACAGGCGCTGCCGGTCGACGGGCTCTATCTCGCCATGCATGGCGCGATGAAGGTCGACGGCATCGACGATTGCGAGGGCGACTGGATCTCCGCGGCGCGCGCCGTCGTCGGTCCCGATTGCCCGATTTCGGTCAGCTACGACCTGCACGGAAATGTCAGCCAGCGCGTCATCGACGCGATCGACATGTTCTCGGCCTACCGCACCGCGCCGCATATCGACGTGACCGAGACGAAGCGCCGGGCGCTTGCGATGCTGCATCGCCGCCTCTCGGGCGAGATCGACCCCTTCGTCGTCTGGGCCAAGGTTCCCGTGCTGCTGCCGGGCGAGCGCACCAGTACGGTCGACGAGCCGGCCAGGTCGCTCTATGCGCGTCTGCCGTCGGTCGATGCCGTTCCCGGCATACTCGATGCCTCGATCATGGTCGGCTATGTCTGGGCCGACGAGCCGCGCGCCACCGCCTCGATCATCCTGACCGGCACCGACCGCGCCGCCATGGAAGCCGAGACGCGGGCGCTTGCGACGGCCTATTGGGACGCGCGCGAGGACTTCCGCTTCGGCCCCGTCACGACCTCGGTCGAGGAGTGCATCGCGCTCGCGGCGGCCTCGTCGACACGGCCGGTGATCCTCGCTGATTCCGGCGATAACCCGACCGGCGGCGGCGTCGGCGACCGCGGCGATGTGCTGGCGGTCTTTCTCGACCGCGGGCGCGGCAGCGCGCTCTTCGCCGGCATCGCCGACCGCCCGGCGACCGAGGCCGCCTATCGCGCCGGCATCGGCCAGCGGCTGTGGCTCTCGATCGGCGCAACGCTCGATCCCGCCGGCGTCTCGGTCGAGACGGAGGTCGAAGTGCTGGCCCTCCTCGATGCCGACAAGCCGGAAATGCGCGAAGCGGTGGTGCGCACCGGGCAGGCGACGATCATCCTGACGGCGCGCCGCCGTCCCTTCCACGATATCGGCGATTTCACCCGCTTCGGCTTCCGCCCCGAGGATTTCGACCTCGTGGTGGTGAAGTCCGGCTATCTCTCGCCCGACCTCGCGCCGATCGCCAATCCGAACCTGATGGCACTTTCGGAAGGCGTCGTCGACCAGGATATCCCGCGCATCGCCAATCTCCGCCGCTCGCGGCCGATGTTCCCGTTCGACCGCGACTTTGCCTATCAGCCGGCGGTCATCCCCTCGATCCGGGCGCGCTGAGGATCAGGTGCTGCCGAGGCCGTGCGGATCCTCGACGCGCGGCCAGATCGGCCGGTCGAGCTTGCGATAGTCGGTGAGGCGCGGATTGGAGGGATAGGGCGCGCCGGCGTCGATATAGACGATCTCCGACGCGATGGGCGCGAAGCCGGCATAGAAATGGTTGGTCGACTTCACCAGGAGCATCGTCTTCGCCATCGGGTCGATGCCGAGATTGGTGAAGATGTCGGGCTCGAAGGTCTGCGTGCGGTTGGTGTTGAGGATGACGTCGATCGTCGTTCCGGCAAGGCGCACCACCGCCGCCGGCCCGAGCGTGACCCGGCTCATGCCGAAGCTCTGCCAGCCCTCGGCCGCGACGCGCAGCACCTCGACCTCGGCGTCGATCGGCGCGCCGCCATCCGGCCCCGCCTTGCCGCCGAAGCGCAGCTGGAGGCGGGCGCCCTCGCCTGCCGCGATGCAGAAGGTGACGGCGATCGGGTCCCAGATCGTGGCGACCGCGATCCTGTCCATGCCGCGCGCGATCATGCGGCGGAGGATCAGGGTGCCGTCGCCCGCGACGCCGCCGCCCGGATTGTCCCAGGTATCGGCGACGACGACCGGGCGGCCGGGCCGCTCGGCGGCGATCGAAAGCGCGCGGTCGAGCCCGTCGTCGATGCCATATTGCGGCATCATCGTCTTGCCGCGCAGTCCGAAAACCTCGAGCCCGAGCGTCCGCGCCAGCGCGTCGCCGCCGGCCTCGTCGTCATCGGTGACGACAAGCATGCGCGTTCCGAGCTCGGGCACGTCGCCGGCCATGAAGCCGTGGATGAGCGAGATCGAGAGCACCGATCCCTCGCCCTGCATCGCCTTGATGCGGTCGACGAAGGAGCGCATCGGCTCCCGGCTCGTCGGGAAGACCTCGATCATGCGGCAGTCGAACATCGAGAGTTTCGGCCGGATCTCGCCGCGAATGGCGCGGATCGCGAGATCGACAACATGCTCGCCGCGCTCGTAGAAATCGGTGTGCGGGAACTCGAGGAAGCTCGCGAGGATGTCGGCATTCGCGACACGCTTCGCCGTCAGGTGGCTGTGCGGATCGAGTTCGGCGGCGATGACGACGTCGGGGCCGACCATCGCGCGCACGCGCTCCAGGAGATCGCCCTCGCAATCGTCATAGCCCTGCGCGACCATCGCGCCATGCAGACCGAGGACGACGCCGTCGACGGGAAGCGCCGCGGCGAGCTGGCCGAGGATCTCGTCGCGCAGCCCCTCATAGGCGGCGCGCTGCATGAGCCCGCCCGGCTCGGCCCAGGTCGCGGTGCCCTCGACGAGGTCGATGCCGTCCGCCTCGGCGCGGCGGCGCAGCGCCACCATCGGCGAGGAGCAGAGCGTCGGCGTCGGCGGATGGCCGCCGGGCGGCGCATAGAAGGCCATCTCGAAGCTGGCCCGGTCGGTCGGCACGGGAGAGAAGGTGTTGGTCTCGGTGGCGAACGAGGCCGTGAAGATGCGCATGAAGGATCAGCCTCGGAGCTCAGCCTTGCGGCGCGTAGGCGATGGCTTCGACCTCGATGCGGATGTCGATCATGAGACGCGCCTCGACCGTCGTGCGCGCCGGCGGCTCGCTCGGGAAATAGGTGGCATAGACCTTGTTGAAGGCGCCGAAGTCCCGCGCGTCGGTGAGGATGACGAAGGTCTTCACCACCTGGTCGAGCGTGCAGCCGGCGAGCGCCAGCGCGGCCTTCACATTGTCCATGACCTGCCGGGTCTGCGCCTCGATGCCGCCGGGGACCACGACCCCCGACGCGTCGGTGGGCACCTGGCCGGAGATATAGACGAAATCGCCGGCCCGGACCGCCGGCGACAGCGGCACATGCGCCGCGCCGTAGACCTGTTTCAGCTTCGCCATCGCTGTTCTCCCTACGCGAACCGGACGTCTATGTAAATTCCTGACAAGAGCACCCGTCAAGCGACAAAACCATGTTGCTTTTTTTCATTTTGCGGCGAAGCATGAGGCTCCACCGGAGGCGGCGATGTTCGATTTGGCGGGAAAGCATGTCGTCATCAGCGGCGCGGGCGGCGGCATCGGCCGCGCGCTCGTCCGCCTCTTTCTCGGCGTCGGGGCGCGGGTCACGGCCTGCGATCGCGAAGCGGAGCTGCTCGAGGACATCGGCGCGGCCGAGACGGCCGTCTTCGAGCTGACCGACCGCGCCGAAACTGCCGACGCGTTCGCCGCCATCATCGCCCGCTCCGGCGCCCCGGCCGCGCTCATCGGCAATGCCGGGTTCAGCCGCGCCGAGCTGATGGCCGAGACGACGCCGGAGGCCTTCGACGCCGAGATCGCGGTCAACCTGACCGGCACCTATAATTTCGTCGCGCCGGCGCTTCAGCCGATGATCGCGGCCGGCGGCGGCGCGATCGTGCTCGTCTCCTCGGTGAACGGCCTCGCCCATTTCGGCAATCCCGCCTATTCCGCCGCCAAGGCCGGCCTCAATGCCTTCGCGCGCGCGCTCGCCGTCGAGCATGGCCGCGACGGCATCCGCGCCAACACGATCTGCCCCGGCTCGGTGCGCACGCCGGCCTGGGACCACCGGCTCGAAAAGCGGCCCGATCTCCTGGACGAGGTCGAGAGGCACTATCCGCTCGGCCGCATCGTGACGCCGGAGGAGGTGGCGCAGACGGCGCTCTTCCTCGCCTCGCCGCTTTCCTCGGGCATCACCGGCGTCGCGCTGGCCGTGGATGGAGGCCTCACCGCCGGCAACCGCCGCTTCGTCGCCGAAATCCTCGGGGGCTGACGGCGTGGCGGCCGTCATCGACCTGATCGAGGCGATCCGCCGCACGGAGGCGACCGGCAGCCGCTCGGAACGGCGGCTCGCGACCACCATCCTCGCCGATCTCGACTTCGCCTCGCGCGCCTCCATCGTCGATCTCGCGCGGCGCGCCGGCACCAGCGAGCCGACGGTCACACGCTTCTGCCGCGCCGTCGGCGCCGACGGCATCCGCGACTTCAAGTTCCGCCTCGCCCAGGCGCTCGCCATCGGCGGCGCTTATCTCGCAAGCCGCGCCGCCGACCGCGCAGCCGAGCGCCGCTTCGTCGACGCCGTCGCCGATGGCGCGATCGGCGCGCTCGAACTCCTGCGCGCGCAGGTCGATGCCGCCCGCATCAGCGCGGCTGCCGGTCAGATCGCCCGCGCCCGCTCCGTGCTCGCCTTCGGCTCCGGCGGCTCGTCATCGATCGCCGCGCTGGAGACGGAGCACCGCCTGTTCCGCCTCGGCCTCGCGGTCGCCACGCATTCCGACGGCGAGATGCAACGCATGACCGCCTCGGTGGCGGGGAGCGGCACGGTGGTGATCGCCTATTCGATCTCCGGCTATGTGCAGCCACTGGTCGAGGCGGTGCGCATCGCGCGCGGCTATGGCGCCGCGACGATCGCGGTGACCGCGCCGGGCTCGGACCTTGCCGCAGCCGCCGAAACGGTGATCTCCTTCGCGGTGCCGGAGGACGAGCAATTGCTGTTCCGTCCCTCGCCGACGCGTTATGCGCTGATCGGCATCGTCGACATGCTGGCGAGCGCCACGGCGGAGCAGCTCGGCCCCCACGTCCTGGAAGGCCTTCGCCGCATCAAGCTCAGCCTCAACACGCTGAAGGTCAACGACCCCAGGCTGCCGATCGGCGACTGAACGAGGAACCGGAATGCCCCTCACCATCGACCAGCTCGACACGCCATGCGTCATCGTCGACCTCGACCGCGCCGAGGCCAATCTCCAGCGCGCGCAGGACTATGCCGACGCGCATGGCCTCAAGCTTCGCCCGCATATCAAGACGCACAAGCTGCCGCGCTTCGCGAAGCGGCAGGTGGCGCTCGGCGCGGTGGGAATCACCTGCCAGAAGCTCGGCGAGGCCGAGGTGATGGCCGACGCCGGCCTCGACGACATCTTCCTGCCCTACAACATCATGGGGACCGAGAAGCTGCACCGCCTGCGGCGCCTCAACGAGCGGCTGACGCTTGCCGTCACCGCAGACAACGCGCCGACCATCGAGGGCTATGCCGCGACCTTCGCCGAGGCCGGGAAGCCGCTGCGTGTGCTGGTCGAATGCGACACCGGCATGGGGCGCTGCGGCGTGCAGTCGCCGGAGGAGGCGGTAGCGCTGGCAGCGCTGATCGCGGGAAGCCGCGGCCTCGTCTTCGAAGGCATCATGACATATCCGCCGGCCGGAAGCCCCGGCGAGGCGCGCGAGCGGCTCGGCGCGGTCATTGCCGCCCTCGCCGATGCCGGCCTGCCGCCTGCGATCGTCTCGACCGGCGGCACGCCCGATCTCTGGTCGGCGCATGAGACGGAAGCGGCGACCGAATACCGGCCCGGCACCTATATCTATCTCGACCGCTACCAGGTGGCGAAGGGCGTCGGCACGCTGGAGGACTGCGCGCTCACCGTCCTCACTACCGTCGTGAGCCGCCCGACAGAGGATCGCGCCATCATTGATGCCGGCTCGAAGGCGCTGACGAGCGACCTGCTCGGAATGACCGGCTACGGCCTCGTGCTCGGCTATCCGGACGCCGTCGTCACCGGGCTCAGCGAGGAGCACGGCACGATCGATCTCTCGGCCTCGGAGCGGAAACCCGAGATCGGCGAGCGGCTGCGCATCCTGCCCAACCACGCCTGCCCGGTCTCGAACCTCTTCGACCGTGTGCATCTCGTCGCGGGCGACCATGTCGTGGCCACCGAAAGCGTTGCCGCCCGCGGCCGGGTCGACTGAGTCCTCAGACCTCGGCGTCGGTCTTCACAGCCTTCAACTTGCCGATGCCGAGCACCTGCAGCGCGAGATGCTCGTAGAAGGGCTCGGACTTGCCGGCCTTGATCTTGCCGAGGAAATATTTCTCGAAGCCGATCTTGGCCATGTGCACCCATTTGCCCTCCGCCGACCAGTTGACGTTGCGCGGCGGGATCTGCGGCTGGGCGACGAAGGCGATGCCGGAATCGCCGAAATCGGCGAGGCAGACCGCGTTCCAGGTACCCTCGGCATTGGGCTTTTCGCCCCTGGCGAGGCGCGCGATGTTCTGCGCCGTCGCCGTCACCATGGATTCGATCATGAAGCCGGTCTTCGGCACGCCGACCGGGACCGGCGTCTTGCCCATGGGCGGGATGGCGACGCAGACGCCGACGGCGAAGATCTCCGGAAAAGCCGGGTTCTGCTGGTGGCGGTCGACGATGACGAAGCCGCGCGGATTGGTGAGCCCCTCGATGCCGCGCACCGCCTCGACGCCGCGGAACGCCGGCAGGATCATGGAATAGGCGAAGGGCAGCGCATGCGTCGCCGCGACGCTGCCATCGGCCGCGATCTCGGAGACGGACATCGTCCCGGCCTCGACCTTGTCGATGCGGGCATTCGTCACCCATTTGATGTGCCGGTTGCGCATGGCGCTTTCCAGCATGCTCTTGGTGTCGCCGACGCCGTCGAGGCCGAGATGGCCGATATAGGGCTCGGCGGTGACGAAGGTCATCGGCACACGGTCGCGCACCCGTGCATCGCGCAGCGCCTTGTCGAGGATGAAGGCGAATTCGTAGGCAGGGCCGAAGCAGGAAGCGCCCTGCGCGGCCCCCACGATGACCGGTCCCGGATTGGCGATGAGCGCGTCGAAAGCGGGCTTCGCCGCCAGCGCATGATCGATATGGCAGACCGACTGCGTGAAATGCTCCGGCCCGAGCCCCTCGACCTCGTCGAAGGCGAGTTCCGGTCCCGTCGCGATGACGAGATAGTCGTAGTCGACGCTCGATCCGTCCAGCATCTCCAGCCGCTTCTCGGCCGGATGAAGCCGCTTCGCTCCCGCCGGCAGGAACTCGATGCCGCGCCTCCGCATCACCGGGGCGAGATCGACGGTGATCGCCTCGCGGCTGCGCCAGCCGACGGCCACCCAGGGATTGGACGGCACGAAGGAATAGCTAGAGCCCTTGGCGACGACGCAGACGCTGTGCTCGCGGCCGAGCGCCTCGCGCAGTTCATACGCCATGATCGTGCCGCCGAGACCGGCGCCGAGAACGACGACTTTCGACATTTTATGTTCCTCCCATCGGGTGCCGGGTCCTGGCCCGGCTCAGAAGGCCGCGGCGGAGCGCACGGCGACATAGATCGCGACCACGAAGACGAGACCGGCGAAGAGCGAGCCGAGCAGGCCGCGGCTCTTCGAAAGATGGCTGGCGGAAAAGGCGCCCGCGACGCCGCCGCCGATGCCGCCCGCGATGAAGAGCCCGGCCAGCGGCCAGTCGACGAGGCCGGAAAACGAATAGTTGACGGCGGTGGTGAGGCCGAAGGCGGTGACGGCAACGAGCGACGAGCCGATCGCGTTGAGGAGCGGCATGCCCGTCGCCGCGACGAGCCCCGGCACGATCAGGAAGCCGCCGCCGATGCCGAAGAAGCCGGACAGCACCCCTGTCGCCGCGCCGAAGCCGACCGTCTTGGGCGCGTTGACCATGGTGCAGACGGAGTGCGGATTCCCGGCCGCGCCACGGCGGCGGAACATCAGGACGCTGACGACCATCATCAGCAGCGCGAAGAGGAAGAGGAGCTTCTGCCCGTCGATCGCCTTGCCGACCGAAGAGCCGACAAAGGCGCCGGCGACGCCGGCCACGGAATAGACCGCGGCGCAGCGCCAGTTCACATTGCCGCGCCGCGCATGGGCGAGGAGATTGGCGCCGGCATTGGCGGCGACCGCCAGCGCGCTGGTGCCGATGGCGATCTGCGGGCTCGGGACGCCGACGAGATAGACCATCAGGGGAACCGCGAGGATCGAGCCGCCGCCGCCAAAGAGGCCGAGCGTGAACCCGACCAGGCCGCCGGACAGGAGGCCGAGCAGATACTGGATGGGTTCGAGATGCATGATCGGCTCCCGGCCGGAGGGAGGAGGCTCAGCGCGCCGCCTTCAGCGCCGCCGCATAGAGCGAGCCGGCGCGGCCGCCGGAGCGGCAGTAGCCGAACATCGGCTTCGGCATGGCCGCGAGCGCGTCGCCCATGCGGATGATCGCGCCCTCGCCGATCGAGCCGGAAATCGGGATCTGGATGGCGGTCAGCCCGTTCTCGGCGGCGGCGCGCTCGATCTCGGAAAAGGCCGGCTGGCCGTGATCCTCGCCATCCGGCCGCGCGCAGAGGATGGACTTGAAGCCTGCGGCCGCGATGTCGCGCACCTCGGCAGGGGTGATCTGGCCGGAGACGGCGAAATCGCTGTCGATCATGCGATAGTTCATGGTCTTCTCTCGTCTGGTGAAGGGCCACATGGGGATGGTGTCTCGCTCAGAGTCCGTTGACGGGGACCTTCAGGAAGGTGCGGCCGGCCTCGTCCTTGGGCGGAAGCTGGCCGGCACGCATGTTGACCTGAAGGGACGGGATGATGAGGCGCGGCATGGCGAGCGTGCGGTCGCGCGCCTCGCGCATCGCGACGAATTCCTCCTCGCCGATGCCGTCGCGCACATGGATGTTGTGGCGCCGCTCATCCGCGACCGTGGTCTCCCAGCTGATGTCGCGGCCGTTCGGACCGTAATCGTGGCACATGAACAGGCGCACGGCGCCCGGCAGCGAGAGGATCCGCCGCATCGACCGGTAGAGAACCCGCGCGTCGCCGCCGGGGAAATCGGCCCTGGCCGAGCCGCCGTCGGGCATGAACAGCGTGTCGCCGACAAAGGCCGCGTCGCCGACGACATGCGTCGTGCAGGCCGGCGTGTGGCCGGGCGTGAACAGCACATGGGCCGTCATCGTGCCGATCGCGTAGCTGTCGCCGTCGCGGAACAGGCGGTCGAACTGGCTGCCGTCGCGCTGGAACTCCGTCCCCTCGTTGAACACCTTGCCGAAGGTGTCCTGGACGGTGGTGATGTTCTCGCCGATGCCGAGCCGGCCGCCGAGCTTCGACTGGATATAGGGCGCGGCCGAGAGGTGATCGGCATGCACATGCGTCTCGATCAGCCATTCCACCCGCCAGCCGGCAGCGCGGATATGGGCGATGATCGCATCGGCATGCCCATAGCTGATGCGACCCGAGGCATAATCGAAGTCCATGACCGAATCGACGACCGCGCAGGCGTCGGATGCGGGATCGCGGACGACATAGCTGATGGTGTTGGTGGCCGGGTCGAAGAAGGGCACGACCTCCGGCTTCAATGCGAGGTCGACCTTGAACGGGATCGGAGCGGTTTCCATGTTGGCGCGATCCTTGTTCGGGCGTTCGGTCGGGACGGTCATCGATGCACTCCAGATCTCGTGTCGCCTCTGCTGCGGAGACCGCCTCCCGGCCCCGGCAAGGGTGGGCGAACCGGAGCGGGAGGCGGTTCCGGGCGGGGGACCCGGCCTCGGTTTCACTTGCATTCATATATTCGAATGTTCTAATGTGTCAATATGAAGATCGCCGAACTCGAACAGCGCGCCGATGAGGCCGCGGAACTGCTCGCCGCGATGGCCAACACCAAGCGGCTGCTGATCCTTTGCCATCTCCTGGAGGGCGAGCTCAGCGTCGGCGAACTCGTCGAGCGCGTGCAGCTCGCCCAGTCGCCGCTGTCGCAGCATCTCTCGAAGCTGAGGGCGCTGAAGCTGGTGGCGACGCGGCGCGATGGCCAGCAGGTGCTCTATCGCCTCGCCTCGACCGAGGTCGTGCGCGTGCTGACGACGCTGCACGGCATCTATTGCGGCGGCGAGGCCGTTCCGGAAACCGCGATGGAGGCGGGAGAATGAGCGAGGACAGGATCGAGATCGTCTGCCCGCATTGCGGGGCGATCAACCGCGTGCCCCGTGGCGCAGACCTCGGCGCCGGCAAATGCGGACGCTGCCATCAGGCACTGCTCGCCGGAGGACCGGTGGCCGCGACCGAGGAGAGCTTCGACCGCTTCGTTGCGCGCAACGAACTGCCGGTCGTCGTCGACTTCTGGGCGGCCTGGTGCGGCCCGTGCCGGGCGATGGCGCCCGTCTACGAGCGCGTGGCCGCCAGACTGGAGAAGGAGTTCCGCTTCCTCAAGGTGGACGCCGAAGCGGAGCCGCGGCTCGCGGCGCGCTATCAGATCCGCTCGATCCCGACGCTGATGATCCTGCACAAGGGGAAGGTCATCGCGCAGCGCGCCGGCGCCAGCGACGGCACCTCGCTGGAAGCCTGGCTCCGGCAGCACAAGGTCGCGGCCTGAAGGCGGTCAGTCTTCCGCCTGCTGCAGGCGCAGCGCGTCGATGGCGCTGGCCAGGAGCTTGTCGAGCCGCTGCAGGAATTCGGTATGCGTCTCGAGCTCGTCGCGCCGCTTCTCGCCGCGCACGAGGAAGCGCTCGGCCTCGCGGATCATCTCCGAGTTGGAGCGCTCCTCCTCGCCGCTCCCCTCGATGACGTCGCCATAGAGAAACGCGGCACGCGACCTGGCATCATCGAGACGGCTCAACAGGCCCTGCGTCTCGCTGCCGGCTTCGCCGAGCGCCCGCGTGACCGCCTGGTGGATGGTGCTGAGCCGGTCGATGTCGCTGCGGAGATCGCGCTCCTTGGAACGGAAGCGGGGGAAAAGCACGTGGGGAATCCTGATCTTTCCGCTTCAATCAGCGGGCGGCCCTGAGCCTTGAACAATAGTGTCAGTCGTGACGCGCGCCAAGCCTGCTGGACGGCTCCGCATGCCCGTTGCGGCGGCGCGGCGTCCCCCGACGCCCGCGCCTGGCGGGAAAGCGCGCCCTAGCCTCGCGCCTGAGCCGAGGACTTCGACGATGCCGGCTTGGTGCTGCCAAGATCCTCGATCATGTGCTCGACGGCCATGATCGCATTTTCGATATCGGATATCTTTCTGATGGCACTGTCGGTCGGCAGCATACCCGTCGTTGCAGCCTGGGTGATCAGCTTCTGTTGCTCTTCGACAAGTCGCGCCCTGAGCGCGACCAACTTCTTCTGCATAACGTCTACTCCGCGTCGGTCCTATTATAGGCTTCGACACCACCCCGGCAATCGGATTTCCATGCCACACCCGCGGCAACGGATCGTGCACCATGCCATCATCTGGTGCAGCGCAGCTTGATTTCGTCGGAGGATAGGTTGACGATTCATGAATTGGAATCAGTTGGCTGGGGTTAATCCGATGCTGCGTCGAATATTCCTCACCGAGGCGCTCGACAGGCTCGTCGAAGAAGGCCGCGTCAAGCGCCGGTCCAAGGCCTTCCGCATCATGACGCTGGTCATCGAGGACGGCGTCGCCGCGCTCGACGATACGCAGCGCAGGGTCTATGACCAAGTCCTCATCCCGCAGATCGAACGACTTCACGCCGGCGTCAACTGACGCATCGCCGGCGGAAGGCGGCTGCCGAGAATTTCGTTCCGGCGGACACTCCGTTCGGCGGCGCTCGTCGCATTCCATTTCTTGAAAGACCGAGCGGCGAAGCAATCTGTTCCACAGATCGCTGCTAAGCGCCGCTGCGAGCGCCTTGAGGCCGGGAGCGCGACCGACTAGATCAGGGGTGTCCCCGCCGGAGGCCCCGATCATGACTGGCACGACAAGCGCCACCCCCCTGCCCCGCCCCGTCCGTTCCAGCCTCGACCTCATCGGCCGCACGCCGATGGTCGAGCTGACGACCTTCGACACCGGCCCGTGCCGGCTGTTCGTGAAGCTCGAAAGCCAGAATCCCGGCGGCTCGATCAAGGACCGTATCGCGCTGTCGATGATCGACGCGGCCGAGCGCGACGGGCGCCTGAAGCCCGGCGGCACGATCGTCGAGGCGACGGCGGGCAATACCGGCCTCGGCCTCGCCCAGGTGGCACTGCCGAAGGGCTACCGCCTGATCCTCGTCGTTCCCGACAAGATGTCGCGCGAGAAGGTGCAGCATCTGCGCGCCATCGGCGCCGACGTGCGCACGACGCGCTCCGACGTCGGCAAGGGCCACCCCGAATACTACCAGGACATGGCCGAGCGGATCGCCGCCGAGACGGGCGGCTTCTTCGTCAACCAGTTCGGCAACCCGGCCAACCCGCTCGCCCATGAGACGACGACGGGACCGGAGATCTTCGAGCAGCTCGATGGCGAGGTCGACGCGGTCGTGGTCGGCGTCGGCTCGGGCGGCACGCTGTCGGGCCTCGGGCGCTTCTTCCGCCGCGTCTCGCCGTCAACCGAGATGGTGCTGGCCGATCCCAAGGGCTCGATCCTGGCGCCGCTCATCGAGACCGGGCAGATGATCGAGGCCGGCAGCTGGGCCGTCGAGGGCATCGGCGAGGATTTCGTGCCGCCGAACGCCGATCTTTCGCTGGTCCGCCGCGCCTTCACCATCACCGATCGCGAGAGCATCGCCGCCGCGCGCGCGCTCCTGGCGCAGGAAGGCCTCCTCGCCGGCTCGTCCTCCGGCACGCTGCTCGCCGCAGCGCTGCGCTATTGCCGCGAGCAGACCGAGCCCAAGCGGGTCGTCACCTTCGTCTGCGATAGCGGCAACAAGTACCTCTCCAAGGTCTTCAACGATGTCTGGGTCGCGGAGCAGGGCCTCGTCGAGCGGCTGAAGCACGGCAATCTGCGCGACCTCGTGGCGCGCGGCTTCGCCGAGGGCGGCACGATCACCGTGGCGCCGACCGACACGCTCGCCACCGCCTATGCGCGGATGCGCTCGGCCGACGTCTCGCAGCTTCCCGTCATCGAGGACGGCCGGCTCGTGGGTCTGCTCGACGAGAGCGACGTGCTCGGCGCACTGGGCCGCCTTCGCCGCTCGGGCGGCTCGGCGGGCAACAGCGTCGGCGACGCCATGGTCACCGAGCTCAACACCGTGCCGGCCACCGCGCCGGTCGATGTCCTGCCGCCGATCTTCGAGCGCAACGAGGTCGCCATCGTCATGGACGGCAGCGACTTCGTCGGCCTCATCACCCGCATCGACCTCATCAACCATCTGAGACAGGCATCGTGACCGCATCGAACCGCCTCGCCTTCGCCACGCGCACCATCCATGGCGGGCAGAGCCACGATCCGCTGACCGGCGCGGTCATGGTGCCGATCTACGCCACCTCGACCTATGCGCAGGAGAGCCCCGGCGTTCACAAGGGCTTCGAATATGCCCGCTCGCAGAACCCGACGCGCTTCGCCTTCGAGCGGGCGATCGCCGATCTCGAAAGCGGCAGTGCCGGCTTCGCCTTCGCCTCGGGCCTCGCGGCGATCGGCACCGTGCTCGAACTGCTCGACAGCGGCGCGCATGTCATCGCCACCGACGACATCTATGGCGGCACGTTCCGGTTGATGGAGCGGGTGCGCAAGCGCTCCGCCGGGCTCTCGATCAGCTTCGTCGACGTGACCGACCTCGCCGCCATCGAGGCGGCGATCCGGCCGGAGACGCGCATGATCTGGGTCGAGTCGCCGACCAATCCGATGCTGCGCATCGTCGATCTCGAGGCGGTCGCGACGCTCGCCAAGCGTCATAACCTGATCGCGGTCGCCGACAACACCTTCGCCAGCCCCTATATCCAGCGCCCGCTGGAGATCGGCTTCGACCTCGTCGTGCATTCGACGACGAAATATCTGAACGGCCATTCCGACATGGTCGGCGGCTGCGTGGCGGTCGGGCCGCGCGAGGATCTCGCCGAACAGCTCCGTTTCCTCCAGAACGCGGTCGGCGCGATCTCCGGACCCTTCGACTCGTTCCTGGCGCTGCGCGGCCTCAAGACGCTGGCGCTGCGCATGCAGCGGCATTCGGAAAACGGCATGGCGATCGCGCGCTGGCTCGAGGCGCGGAGCGATGTCGTCTCGGTCCGCTATCCCGGTCTCGAGAGTCATCCGCAGCATGCCCTCGCCAAGCGACAGATGCATGCCTTCGGCGGCATGATCACGGTCGAGTTCGACCGCGACCTCGCGGGGACGACGCGGTTCCTGGAGCGCGTCCGGCTCTTCGCCCTCGCCGAGAGCCTCGGCGGCGTCGAGAGCCTCATCGAGCATCCGGCCGTTATGACGCATGCCTCGATCCCGGCCGAGCAGCGGAAAGCGATCGGCATCTCGGACTCGCTGGTGCGCATCTCAGCCGGCATCGAGGACGCGCAGGATCTGATCGCCGACCTGGAGCAGGCGCTGGGCTGACCTTTCCCTAGCGTCTGGTCCAGGCCTCGACGACGAACGCCAGCACGAAGAATGCAACCGACACCAGAAAGATCATCGTCGAGATGATCATCGGCTTCATGTGAGCCCGACATCGGCCAGCGTCGGCTTTCCGTCCTTCGCGTGCTTTTGATAGTAGATGATGCCGCCTGCGACTGAGAAGATGGCGATGACTGCGGTCCAGAAGCCGGCCATCGCCAGCAGATGTGGAATGTCCATCGGCCGATGTCCCCCGTTTCCGCCGGCCTATGCTGGCATGGCGTCGAAGCTCTCCGCCTGCGCCCGAGCCCAGCTCGCCTGATAGAAGCCGGGCTCGGCCGTGGGCGCGAGCAATTCGCCCGGCTTCAGGAAGGCGTGCAGCTGCGAGAGCAGTCGGATCTCCGTCGGCGTGACGCGGCGGGCGAGATGATGCGGCCCGAGCTGGCCGGGATGACTGAGGCCGGCAGCGGCCAGCATTTCGGCAAGCGCCATCAGCGTATGACGATGGAAGGCCGCCACCCGTTCCGCCTTGTCCTCGACCACCAGCGAGCGCTGGCGAAGCGGATCCTGCGTCGCAACGCCGGTCGGGCAGCGATTGGTGTGGCAGGACAGCGACTGGATGCAACCGAGGGCGAACATGAAGCCGCGGCCCGCATTGACCCAGTCGGCGCCGATGGCGAAGCACGAGGCCATGTCGAAGGCCGAGATGACCTTGCCGGCGGCGCCGATGCGGATCCGGGTGCGGAGACCGGCGCCGACCAGCGTGTTGTGAACGAAGATGAGGCCCTCGCGCATCGGCACGCCGAGATGATCGGCGAACTCGACCGGTGCCGCGCCCGTGCCGCCCTCGGCACCGTCGACGACGACGAAATCCGGCACGATCCCGGTCGCAAGCATCGCCTTGACGATGCTCATGAACTGCCAGGGATGGCCGATGGCGAGCTTGAAGCCGACCGGCTTGCCGCCGGAGAGCCGCCGCAGCTCCGCGATGAAATTCATCATCCCGATCGGTGTATCGAAGCTCGAATGCGACGATGGCGAGACGCAGGCCTCGCCGACCGGGATGCCCCGCACGCGCGCGATCTCGGGCGATACCTTGTCGGCCGGCAGGATGCCGCCATGGCCCGGCTTGGCACCCTGGCTGAGCTTCAGCTCGATCATCCTGATCTGCGGGCTTCGGGCACGCGCGGCGAAGGCCTCCGGATCGAAGGCGCCCGTCGCGGTGCGGCATCCGAAATAGCCGCTCGCGATCTGCCAGACGAGATCGCCGCCGCCTTCCACGTGATAGGGGCTCACGCTGCCTTCGCCGGTATCGTGTGAGAAGCCGCCGAGCTTCGCGCCCTTGTTGAGCGCGCGGATCGCCGCGGCCGACAGCGCGCCGAAGCTCATGCCCGAGATGTTGAGCACAGAGGCGTCATAAGGCTCGGCGCACTGCTCGTTGCCGATGGTCACGCGGAAGGTCGCGGGATCGGAGACGGGTTTCGGCCGCACCGAATGGCCCATGAACTCGTAGCCCTGGCCGTAGACATCGATGAGTGTGCCGAACGGGCGCTGGTCGGGCTCGCTCTTGGCCCGCTGATAGACGAGCGAGCGCTGCTCGCGCGAGAAGGGGAGCGCCTCGCGATCGTCCTCGAACAGATATTGCCTCAGCTCCGCCCGGACGGTCTCGAACAGGTAGCGGATATGCCCGATGACCGGGTAGTTGCGCAGAAGAGCGTGCCGCCGCTGCGCGAGATCGTGAATGCCGAGCGCGCCGAGAAAGCCGAACAGCGCCAGCGCCGCATAGCCGCGCCCCGTGGTGACGACGAAGCCGAGCGCCACGACCGCCAGCAGCAGCGACAGGGCGAAGACCGCGTGGCGTCCGAGAAATCCCCCGTCAAGCAGCCGTCTCATCTCGCACCGATCCGCAACCGGTCAGCCATCGATGGCGGCGCGCACGCTGACGGCGAGCTGCTCGATGGTGAAGGGCTTGCCGAGCAGCCGGACGCCGGGATCGAGCAGCCCGTTATGAACGACCGCATTTCGCGTATAGCCCGTTGTGAAGAGCACCTTGATGCCGGGACTTGCGACGCGGGCGCGATCGGAGAGTTCGCGGCCATTCACGTCGGGCATGATGATATCGGTGAAGAGCAGGTCGATCCTGGGCAGCGTCTCGATCAGCTGCATCGCCCGCTCGGCATGGTCGGCATGGAGAACGGTGTAGCCGAGTTCGCGCAGCGAATCGACGCTGAGGCGGCGCACATTGGCCTCGTCCTCGACCACCAGCACGACCTCCTCATGCGAGCCCTCGGGCCGCGCGGCGGACGCCTTGCCCGAGCGGTCGACCTCCTGGTCGAGACCGTAATAGCGCGGCAGGTAGATCTTGATGCTCGTGCCCTGGCCGGGCTCGGAATAGATCTTCACATGGCCGCCGGACTGGCGGACGAAACCGTAGACCTGCGAGAGGCCGAGGCCGCTGCCCTTGCCGACGCCCTTCGTGGTGAAGAAGGGCTCGAAGGCCCGCGCCACGACGTCAGGCGGCATGCCGGTGCCCGTGTCGGTTACCGCGACCATGACATATTGCCCGGCCGGGACGTCCGAATTCGCGGCCGAGTACACACCGTCGATGCTGGTATTGGCCGTCTCGATCGTCAGCCGCCCGCCCGCCGGCATCGCATCGCGCGCGTTGACGGCCAGATTGAGCAGAGCGTTTTCGAGCTGCGCCGGATCGACATGCACCTTCCACAGCCCCGCCGCGAGCACGGTCTCGATCCGGATCGCCTCGGTGAGCGTCCGCTGCAGCATCTCCGAGATGCCCGAGACGAAGCGGTTGGGATCGACTGTCTGCGGCGCCAGCGGCTGCTTGCGCGCGAAGGCGAGCAGGCGCTGCGTCAGCGCCGCCGCGCGGTTCGCCCCTTCTTGCGCCGCGGCTACATATTTCCCGATGTCGTGCTCGCCGCGCTGCAGCCGCTTCTCAATGAGGCTGAGGCTGGAGACGATGATCGCCAGCATGTTGTTGAAGTCATGCGCGATGCCGCCGGTGAGCTGACCGATCGCCTCGATCTTCTGCATCTGCCGGAGCTGCGCCTCGGCGCTCTCGCGCTCGCTCATCGCGCGCAGCAGCTCGGCATTGGCGGCCTTCAGCGAGGCCTGCGACTCCCGCTCCTGCCGCGAGCCGCGGACCGCGAGCCAGGTGAGGCCGCCGAACAGGGCGATGGCGATCGCCGGCACCGGCAGGATATTGGCGAACCAGGCCTTCCACGCCGCCTCGACGGCGTCGTGAGAGATGTCGACCGTCAGATAGACCGGATGATCGCCGACCCGGCGGAAGGCGCCGAAGCGGCCCGAGCCGCCCGGCTCGGCATAGGCGCCCTCGCCCGGCATGGTCCGCACGCTCTCGGCGAGACCGGGCGGCGTCACCGGATCGCCCGCGCTCTGCGGATAGTCCGCGAGGACGGCGAGCGTCGGGGCGTGGGTGATCGTGACCCGGGCGTCATAGGGCTGGGTGATGTTCTGCCAGTAGTCGTTGAAATAAGCGAGGTCGGCGGTCACGGAGACCATGCCGCGGAAGCTGCCGTCTTCGTCCTCCATACGATTGGAGAGCAGGAAGGTCGGCCGGCCGGTGACGCGGCCGCGGATCGGCGGCCCGACGAAGATCTCGTTGACCGGTTGCCTGGCGGCCTTGAAGTTTTCCCGGTCCGCCGCGTTGGATTTCGGTGTCGGGAAGGCGAAGCTCGTGGCGCGCAATTCGCCGGTCGTGTCGTTGAGCCAGACATCCTCGATATAGGCCGTGCCGCGCGCGAGTTCGCGGAACTGTCGGGCGAGAGTCTCATCGGCGGCGATGTCGTCCCATTCGCGGCCGCGCGTCAGCGCATCGGCGCTGGCGAGCGCCGCCCGCGCCACCTCGAACAGGCGGTTGGCGTGATCGGAGAGGAAGAAGGCCTCGGTCTCCAGTTGCGCGCGGGCATCGGCGTAGCGCCGCTCATGCTCCCGCCAGGCGAGATAGGCGGTGGCCGCCAGCGTCATGACGATGCCGAGAAGGCCCATGAGGGCGACCAGCCGGGTGACGTCGAGGCGGTAGAGGGGGCGTCCGGGGCCGGAGGGAGCCAAATGTCGGTCTCGCTTTCGCATCGCAGGTGAGGGAAGCCTATACGGCGGCGCGGCGCAGCGCCACGCCCAGCTTCCGCCGCCGGCGGCGCGCCTTCGCCGGCGAAATGGCATTCGCCAACCACCCGCCGCCACGGAACGTCACGGCGGAACCTCACGGCACAAAGCAGCGTTTGTCCCCGATTGGGCGGTGACGGACCGGAACGAATAGAGTACACTTTGCGGCAGCAGGAAGACATCGCTTCCTGGACGGGCCGCCGCGGCGCCCTAAATCCGATTCACGACCGAGCCGGCCGTCCGGCGTTCTCTCAAGGAAACGAACCGATGATCGCGATCCTCGACCGCCGTGCCCTGTTCGGCGCCGCCCTCGCCGCCCTCGTCGCCGGGGCACTCACCCCGGTCCCCGCCGCCCATGCCGCCGATCCGGTCACGGTCGGTTCCAAGATCGACACCGAGGGCGCGATCCTCGGCAACATCATCATCGACATGCTGGAAGCGAACGGCATCCCGACCGTGAACAAGGTGTCGCTCGGCAACACCAAGATCGTGCGCGGCGCGATCACCGCCGGCGAGATCGACGTCTATCCGGAATATACCGGCAACGGCGCCTTCTTCTTCTCGCTCGACAGCGACCCGCTCTGGAAGGACGCCAAGGCCGGCTACGACAAGGTGAAGGCGCTCGACTACGACGCCAACAAGATCGTCTGGCTGACACCGGCCCCCGCCGACAACACCTGGGTCATCGCCGTCCGCAAGGATGTCGCCGACGCCAACAACCTGAAGTCGCTCGAGGACTTCGCCAAGTGGATCAATGGCGGCGGTACCTTCAAGATCGCCGCGTCGGCCGAATTCGTCGAGAGCCCCGCCGCCCTGCCCGCCTTCCAGTCCGCCTATGGCTTCAAGCTCGGGCCGGACCAGATCGTGACGCTGGCCGGCGGCGACACGACCACCTTCATCCGCGCCGCCGCCGAGCAGACCTCGGGCGTCAACGGCTCGCTGGCCTATGGCACGGACGGCGCCCTCGCGGCGCTGGATCTCGTCGCGCTGGCCGACGACAAGAAGGTGCAGCCGGTCTATGCGCCGGCGCCAATCATCCGCGAGGCGGCGCTGAAGGACTATCCCAAGATCGCCGAGATCCTCGCGCCGGTTTTCGAGAGCCTCGACGCGGCGACGCTGCAGTCGCTCAACGCCAAGGTCTCGGTCGAGGGCCAGGACGCCGGACAGGTCGCGGCCGATTATCTGAAGTCGAAGGGCTTCACCAAGTAAGCGGGCGACGTGGTCAAAAACCCCGTCCTCCTGGTTCTCGTCGTCGCCGCGCTCGCGGCGGCGATCGTCCTTTCATTCCTCAGCCACGCACCGAACCGGCTCCTCTCAGGCCAGCCCGTTCCCTGGGGCGTCGTGCTCGAGGGCTGGCGCAGCCTCGCCTTCGCTCCGGCGCTCGTCCTCCTCGCCGGCCCATTCCTGCCGAATGGACGGATCACGCATGGCCTCGTCGCGCTGGCCGCCTCGGCGTTGATCGCCGGCATGATCTGGCTCGCCGGTGATGTCGCCCGTTCGATGGCCGACGCCGCGGCGCCGGCGGCGCGCACCTCGTTCGGCGGTGCTTTCTGGATCCTCGCCGTCATGGCCGCGCTCGCTGCCTCAGACGCGCTGCAGAAGCTGACGCGCGAGCCGGCGCTCAGGATCGGCCTCGCTCTGCTGCTTGCCGTTCCGGCGGTGTTCCTCGTCGCCGACGGCTTCATCGACGCCCTGTCGATCATGAAGGAATATGCCAACCGCCACGCGGTCTTCGCCGCGGCTGTCACGACGCATCTCGCGATCATCGCCGCCATGCTGGTGCCGACGCTCGCGATCGGCCTGCCGCTTGGCCTTCTCGTGCATCGGCGGCAGGGGCTCGGACGGCCGATCTTCGCCGTGCTCAACATCATCCAGACCGTTCCCTCCATCGCCCTGTTCGGTCTCCTGATCGCCCCGCTCGCGGCGCTGGTCGCCTTCGCTCCCGCTCTCGCCCGGCTCGGCATTTCCGGCATCGGCGTCACGCCGGCGATCATCGCGCTGACGCTCTATTCGCTGCTGCCGATCGTCAGGAGCACCGCGGCCGGGCTCGCCGCGGTGCCGACCGCGGCGATCGAGGCGGCGCGCGGCATCGGCATGACCCGCGGCCAGATCTTCCGCGCCGTCGAAGTGCCGCTGGCGCTGCCGGTGCTGGTCGCCGGCCTCCGCGTCACCGTCGTTCAGGCGGTCGGGCTCACCGCGGTGGCGGCGCTGATCGGCGCCGGCGGGCTCGGCGCGATCATCTTCCAGGGTCTCAATGCCAGCGCCATCGACCTCGTCATGCTCGGCGTCGTGCCGCTGGTCGGCATCGCCGTGCTCGCCGATCTCGCCCTGAAGCTCGCGGGCGCCATGCTGAAAGCGAGGACCGGATGATCCGCTTCGAACATGTCGGCAAGGATTATGCCGGCTGGACGGCGATCGAGGACCTGTCGCTCACCGTCGAGAAGGGCGAGTTCTGCGTGCTGATCGGGCCCTCGGGCTCGGGCAAGACGACGACGCTGAAGATGATCAACCGGCTGATCGAGCATGATCGCGGGCGGATCCTCTTCGAAGGCGCCGAGATCCGCTCCTTCGCGCCGGAGGAACTGCGCCGCCGCATGGGCTATGCCATCCAGTCGATCGGCCTCTTTCCGCACTGGACGGTCGAGGAGAATATCGGCGCCGTGCCGAAGCTGCTCGGCTGGCCGCGCGCGAAGATCCGCGACCGCGTCACCGAGCTCCTCGAAATGCTGACGCTCGATCCCGAGCGCTACCGCGCGCGCTATCCCCGCCATCTCTCGGGCGGCGAGCAGCAGCGCATCGGCGTCGCGCGCGCGCTCGCTGCGAACCCCTCCGTGCTCCTGATGGACGAACCCTTCGGCGCGCTCGATCCCGTCACCCGCGACACGCTGCAGGCCGAGATGCTGCGCATCCAGGCGGCCTCGGGCACGACGGTCGTGCTCGTCACGCACGACATCGACGAGGCGATCCGCCTTGCCAGCCGCATCGTCATCCTCGAGGGCGGCCGCATCGCTCAATCCGGCAGCCCGCGCGAGATCCTGGCGGCGCCGGCCAATGATTTCGTCGCCGATTTCGTCGGCCGGTCGGATCGCGGCCTCCGCCTCCTCGCCGCCGAGCGCGTCGGCGATCGCATGCGCCGCGGCGAGACGGCGGTGGGCGAGCCGCTCACCGTCGATGCGAGCCTGCGCGAGGCGCTGTCGCTGTTCGTCGCCCGCAATGTCGACCGCCTGCCGGTGCAGGACGGCTCCGGCGCGCTGATCGGCGCGATCCGTCTCGCCGATCTGGTGCGGCCGCCGCCATCGGAAGCAGCGCCGTGAGACGGATCGACCCGCTCATCCCGGCCGCGATCGCGCTGGTCGCCCTCGTGCTCGGCATGCCGGCGCTGAAGCCGCTCTTCGCCTGGATGTTTCCCGACCAGGCGCGGCCGCTCTACGAGCAGGACAGCTTCCTGTCGCTGACGCTCGACCATCTCTCGCTGGTCGGAATCTCGAGCGCCGTCTCGGTGGTGGTCGGCGTCGCGGTCGCGATCTTCGTGACGCGGCCGTCCGGACGCGCTTTCCGTCCGCTCGCCGAGACGCTGACCGCCGCCGGCCAGACCTTTCCGCCGATCGCGGTCCTCGCCATTGCCGTGCCGCTGCTCGGCTTCGGACCGCTGCCGGCGCTGATCGCGCTCGCGCTCTACGGCCTCCTGCCCGTGACCGAAGCGACGGTCGCGGGCATCGAGCAGGTTCCGGCCGGTGTGCGCGAGGCGGCGCGCGGCATCGGCATGAGCCCCACGGGCATCCTCGCGAGAGTCGAACTGCCGCTCGCCGCTCCGGTCATCGTCGCCGGCATCCGCACCTCGGTGATCATCAATATCGGCACGGCGGCGATCGCCTCGACCGTCGGCGTCAAGACGCTGGGCCTGCCGATCATCGTCGGTCTCAGCGGCTTCAACACCGCCTATGTGCTGCAGGGGGCGCTCGTCGTCGGGCTCCTCGCCGCGGTCGTCGACCTCGCCTTCGACCGGCTCGGCGGCTTCCTCGGCCGCTGGAATCGCGATCGCGTCGCCAAAACCGCCTGAGAGGTGCAATTTCGGCGTCGAATATCAGCGCGAGCGGTGGCACACTCGCGGCCATCCGCGGAACCCCGAGGACTGAATGGCGTTTGAAAACGCCAGCGCTGCAGCCGACGAAAGAGGAGAGAGCCCATGCCAGGCGGTAGAGACGAGGCGATCCGAATCCGGGCTTACGAGATCTGGCTGGCCGAGGGTCAGCCGCATGGCCGCGACTGGGACCACTGGGTGATGGCGGCAGCCGAAGTCGAGGGCGTGCCGGCCGACGCGAAGCCGGCGAAGAAGGCCGCTGGCAAGAAGGCCGATACGAAGGCCGCGAAGACCGAGACCGCCAAGCCCGCCAAGGCGAAGGCGGCTCCGGCCAAGAAAACCGCTGCCAAGACCGAGGCCGCTTCGACCGACGCCGTGAAGGCGGCGCCGAAGACGCGCGGCAAGGCCAAGGCGGCGCCCTCGGAAGCTCCGACCGAGGAGGCGGCATCCGCGCCGGCCGAGGCGACCGCCGCTGCCGAGGCAGCGCCCGAGGGCGGAAGCGCCGAGGCTCCGGCCGCCGCGCCGAAGAAGCCGCGCGCCAGCAAGGCGAAGGCCTGACAAGAAGCCGGCGGCGTTCAGTCCTCGCCCTCGCTCATCGCGAATTCGGCGCGCGTGATGCCGTGGCGCTTCAGCTTGTCGTAGAAGGTCTTTCGCGGCAGGCGGAGGCGCGCGAGCGTCGCGCGCACATCGCCATTCGTTTCGCGGAGCGCGGCGCGCATCAGCTCGGCTTCGAAGCGCTCGACCTGCTCCGAGAGCCCCCCATCGTCCAGGTCAGCGGAGGTCTCGGCGACGGGCGCATCGGCGGTGAGCCCGAGCACGAAGCGCTCGGCGAAATGCAGCAATTCGCGGACATTGCCCGGCCAGTCGTGACGGGCAAGATGATCGCGCGCGTCTCGCGTCAGATCGGGGAGCGGCCGTCCGAAGCGTTCCGCCGAGCGTCGCAGGAAAGCGCCGAAGAGAAGCGGGATGTCCTCGCGCCGCTCCCTCAGCGGCGGCAGGCGCAGCGTCACGACATTCAGCCGGTAATAGAGATCGCTGCGGAAATCGCCCCGGGCCTTCGGATCGGAGAGATCGACCTTGGCCGCCGCGACGACGCGGAGATCGACCTTGCGGCTCTCATTGGTGCCGAGCGGCTCGACCCGCCGCGTCTCCAGCACGCGCAGCAGCTTCACCTGCAGCGAGGGCGGCATGGATTCGATTTCGTCGAGGAAGAGCGTGCCGCCGTCCGAATGCTCGATGCGGCCGACGCGGCGCTTCTGCGCGCCGGTGAAGGCGCCGGCCTCGTGGCCGAACAGTTCGCTCTCGATCACCGTCTCCGGCAGCCCGCCGCAATTGAGCGCCACGAAGGCGCGCGGCGCGCGGCGACCCCAGCGATGGAGATGCTCGGCGACGACCTCCTTGCCGGTTCCGGTCTCGCCCTCCACCAGCACGTCGACATCGGCGTCCGCGATCTGGCGCACGGTCGCGCGCAGCCGCCGCATCGCGGGCGCCTCGCCGAGAAAGGCGATGTCGTCGCCGCCGCGCGCGGCCGCGGCCCGTAGGCTGCGGTTCTCGAGGACCAGCGCGCGCTTCTCTGCGGCGCGGCGGATCGCTTCCAGCAGCCGGTCGGCCGGATAGGGCTTGGCGATGAAGTCATAGGCGCCCTCGTGCAGCGAGGTGACGGCGAGCGCGATGTCGCCATGACCGGTCACGAGGATGACGGGAAGGTCGGGATCGAGCCGGTGCAGGCGGCGGAAGAATTCGAGGCCGCCGAGGCCTGGCATGCGGATGTCGCTGACGACGACGCCGGGAAAGGACGCATCGAGCGCCGCCAGCGCCGGCTCGGCGGCTGGGAAGAGCATCGGGCGGTAGCCCGCAAGTTCGAGCGTCTGCGCCGTCGCGGCGCGGAGATCGTCGTCGTCCTCGACGAAGACGACGGGAAGCGGCCCGTCGCTCATGGCGCACACGGGAGTTCGAGCACGAAGACCGTCCCCTGCCCCGCCTCAGCATCGAGCCGGAGCGTCCCGCCGAGTTCGCGCGCGATCTCGGCCGAGATGACGAGACCGAGCCCGAGCCCGGCCTCCTTGGTGGTGACGAAGGGCATGAATAGCGTCTCCGCGACTTCCGGCGCGATCCCCGGGCCGTTGTCTGTGACGCGGAGGCTGACCCTGTCGCCCGCTCGCTCGACCGTGATGGCGATGCGTCCGTCGCTCCGGCCCTTCAGGGCGTCCAGCGCGTTCTGCAGCAGGTTGACGATGATCTGTTCGAGGCGGATGAGGCTCGCGCTCACCACTGCCCCGCCTTCGCTTCTGCTGCGGGTGATGGCGACGCCGCTGTCGCGGATGCGGCCGGCGAGCAGCGCCAGCGCGCCGTCGATGGCATCGTCGAGCGCGACCGGACCGGCCGAGCCGGCGGCGCGGCGGGCGAAGCTGCGCAGCGATCCGGTGATCTCGCCGATCCGTTCGGTGACGCGGGCGATGGCGCCGAGATTGTCGCGGACGCTCTCGCCCTTCCCCGCATCGAGCAGGCGCCCGGCATTGTCGGCATAGGTGCGGATGGCGGCGAGCGGCTGGTTGACTTCATGCGCGACGCCGGCCGCGATCTGGCCGAGGATGGAAAGGCGGTTTGCCTGCGCAAGCTCGTCGCGGAGGCGCCGCACCCGCCCTTCGGCTGCCTCGCGGCCCTCCATCTCCGCGGCGAGCGCGGCGGTGCGCTCCGCCACGCGGCGTTCCAGTTCGGCGTTCATCTCCGAAAGCGCCAGCTGCCGCCGCCGGATCGAGCGGCGACGGCGCTCGATCGCGACGCCGATCCCGGCGGCGAGGAGCAACGCGGCGATCGTCGCGAACAGCGCCAGCCTGACCGAGGAGGCGATCGCGGCATCGGCGGGGATGAGCACCGTCAGCCTCCATCCAGGCGCCACATCGCCGACCAGACCGCTCGCCGGAGCGAAGCCGACGGTTCCACTTCCGGCTGCGAGCCTCATCAATCCGTCGCTATCGGCGCCGAGCGGGAGCAGCCGCATCGGAATCTCGCCGAGTTGCAGCGCCTCCCGCGTCGCGGCCTCGTCGGCCAGCGGCTCCAGCGTGGCGAAGCGCCAATCGGGCCGGCTGGTGGCGAGCACGATGCCGTCGGCATTGCTGGCGAAGACGGTGTAGCCGCTGTCATGCCAGTTGGCCTCGACGCGGCCGAGTTCCGACTTGACGACGACCACGCCGAGCGGCCCTGCCGGTCCGTCGACCCGGTGCGAGAGATAGACGCCCGGCCGCCGGCTGACCGTGCCGAGCCCATACTGGAAGCCGCGGCCGCTCGCCATCGCCTCGGAGAAATAAGTGCGGAAGGCATAGTTGCTGCCGATGAAGCTGTCTGGCGCGTCGAAGTTCGATGCGGCGACCGCCACGCCGTCGCGCCCCACGATGTAGAGCACGCTCGATCCGGCATCGGCCGCCAGCGCCTTCAGCTTGCCGCCGATCGCGCGCGCGGCTCCGGCGTCCGGCGCCGAGAGGAGCGAGCGGATATCGCTGTCCTCTGCAAGGACGGCGGCGAGCAGACGCTGCTTGGAGATCTCGCCGGTCAGCGCCGCATTGGCGAGCGGCAGCGCCGCCGAAGCGCGGGCATCGAGCGCGCCGACCGCGACGCGGCGGCCATAGCGCTCGGCGCTGACCAGGATCCCGGCGACGATGACGAGCGCGACGGCCAGCAGCGCGGCCAGCGTCAGGCGGCGCTGCTGCGGCGGCATGGCGGATCGCCCGGCGATCAGGGTCATTCGGAAAGGCTAGTGCGGATTTCCGCACGGCGCAACGCGCTGCGTGCGGATGGTCGCACCCATCATCGCGAATGTATGGCTCAAAATAGCTGATTTCTGCCATTTCGCACATTTGGCACGGCCGTTGCGCCTTCCTCCCCCGAGACGCGGCGCCCGTGCGGAAATCGTGCCGGGGCGTCGGTGGAGGATTGGCCCGGGCCACGCGTCTCGTCCGGGCTTCGAGGAGGGGAGAACCTCAATGGCCATCATCACCGCGCCGGTCGCCCACGACACGCACCGCAAGCCGCTCTATGCCCAGCTCTATTTTCAGGTGCTCACCGCGATCGCGCTCGGCATCGCGCTCGGGCATTTCTATCCCGAGATCGGCACTGCGCTGAAGCCGCTCGGCGACGCCTTCATCAAGCTGGTCAAGATGATCATCGCGCCGGTCATCTTCCTCACCGTGACGACCGGCATCGCCTCGATGCACGACCTCCGAAAGGTCGGCCGCGTCGTCGGCAAGGCGATGGCCTATTTCATCACCTTCTCGACGCTGGCGCTGGCGATCGGCCTCGTGGTGGCGAATGTCGTCCAGCCCGGCGCCGGCTTCAATGTCGATCCGGCCAGCCTCGACCCGGCCGCGGTGCAGACCTTCGCGGAGAAGGCGCATGACCAGACGATCACCGGCTTCCTGATGAACATCATCCCGGTGACGATGGTCGATGCGCTGTCGTCCGGCGACATCCTGCAGGTGCTGTTCATCGCCGTCCTCTTCGGCATTGCGCTCGCCATGGTCGGCGAGGCCGGCGAGCCGGTCACCCGCTTCCTGACCGCGCTGACCGTGCCGATCTTCCGGCTCGTCGCCATCCTGATGAAAGCGGCCCCGATCGGCGCGTTCGGCGCCATGGCCTTCACGATCGGCAAATATGGCATCGGCTCGGTCGTGAACCTCGCCTTCCTCGTCGGCACCTTCTACCTCACGGCGCTGCTCTTCGTGCTCGTCGTGCTCGGCGCCGTCGCCCGCTACAACGGCTTCTCGATCCTGAAGCTCATCCGCTACCTGAAGGAAGAGCTGCTGCTCGTGCTCGGCACCTCCTCGTCCGAGGCCGCCCTGCCCTCGCTGATGGACAAGATGGAGAAGGCCGGCGCCAAGCGCTCGGTCGTCGGCCTCGTGGTCCCGACCGGCTATTCGTTCAATCTCGACGGCACGAATATCTACATGACGCTGGCGGCGCTGTTCATCGCGCAGGCGACCAACACGCATCTGTCGCTGGAACAGCAGGTGCTGCTGCTGCTCGTCGCCATGCTCTCGTCCAAGGGCGCGGCGGGCATCACCGGCGCCGGCTTCATCACGCTCGCGGCGACGCTCTCCGTCGTTCCGAGCGTGCCGGTCGCCGGAATGGCGCTCATCCTCGGCGTCGACCGCTTCATGTCGGAATGCCGCGCGCTCACGAACTTCATCGGCAATGCGGTGGCGACGCTGGTCGTCGCGCGCTGGGAAGGCGAGCTCGACACGGGCCGCCTACAGGCCGCGCTCAATGGCGAGGCGGTCGAGGACTTCGAAGAGGAACCGGACGGCGTCCTCGTCGCGGCGGAATGAGCGGCCGCACATCGGAGACATCGAGCAAGGGGCGCTTCGGCGCCCCTTCGCTTTTGGGCCGTTCGGAACCAAGGCGGCGTCGCTGAAGTTATCCGGGCAGTTCCAACCATGCTGCGGAGGCAAAGAAAATGGGCCGTTCGATTCTCCTCTGGCTGCTCGGCGTTCCGATCCCGATCATCATCCTCCTCGCGCTCTTCTGGCACTGAGGAGCGGCGATATGACCGTCGTCGCGTCACCCCTACCCGTCTCCGCGCCTGAATCGTCACAGTCCGCAATTTCCTGGGGCGCCGTCTTCGCGGGCGCGGCCGTCGCGGCCGCGGTCTCCCTGGCGATGTTCGTGCTCGGCTCGGGCCTCGGCTTCGCCGCCGTCTCGCCCTGGGCGAATGCCGGCGTCGCCGCGGGCACCTTCGCCGTCTCGGCGGCCATCTGGCTCGTGATCGTCCAGTGGGTCGCCTCGGCGCTCGGCGGCTACATCACCGGCCGCCTGCGCACGCGCTGGGTCGGCGTCCATACCGACGAAGTGTTCTTCCGCGATACCGCGCATGGCTTCCTCGCCTGGTGCGTAGCGACCATCATCGCTGCGCTGTTCCTGTCCTCGGTCGCCGTCGGCACGGTCACGACCGGCGTGAAGGCGGCCGGGTCGATCATGTCCGGCGCCGCGCAGACGGCGAGCGCCGGCGTCGGCGCCGCCTCGGCCAATGGGGCGGATCCGGCCGGCTATCTGGTCGACACGCTGTTCCGCCCCGTGGCCGACCAGCTGCCGCCGGCCCAGCCCGCTCCGGCCGTCGCCGCCGACGCGCGCGGAGAGGCGCTGCGCATCGTTGCCTCGGGCATCGCCAATGGCGAGATGCCGGATGCCGACAAGGCCTATCTGGCGCGGCTCGTCGCCAGCCGCACCGGCATCCCGGCGGCCGACGCCGAGACCCGCGTCAACGACATGCTCGCAGCCGTCGAGAATGCCAAGACGCAGGCCAAGGAAGCCGCCGACGCCGCCCGCAAGGCCGCCTCGACGACCATGCTGCTCGGCTTCCTCGCTCTCGTGATCGGCGCCTTCATCAGCGCCGTCGCCGCGGCGCTGGCCGGCCGGCTGCGCGACGAGGACGTCCCGTCCACGACCTGACGGCACGCACCCTCTTCTCTTCCCGAAAGGGGCGGCTTCGGCCGCCCCTTTTTCGTTGGGTGCACTGCCGGCTCCAAAACGCACATTGCACGCGATATTCGTTCGTGATACGCCTTCTGGCGATGCGGAAAACGGCTGAGGAGAGCCGCCCGCACGAGGGAGGATATCAATGACCAAGCGCTTCACGGGCGTCGCCATGCGCGCCCTGCCGATGATCGCCGCGACGCTCATGGGCCTTGCCGCGGCCCATGCCTCGGACAACAAGATCGCCCTCATTCCCGGCGGTCCGCATCCCTATTTCGCGCCGTGGGAGCAGGCGGCTGCCGACGCCAAGAAGGACTTCGGCATCGCCGCGGTCGACTTCAAAGTTCCGGCCGAGTGGAAGCTGAACCTGCAGACCGAGCTGATCGAGAGCCTGGTCAGCCAGGGCTACAACGCCTTCGGCATCTTCCCGGGCGACGCGGTCGGCATCAACACGACGGTCGAGGAACTCGCCTCGAACAACATCCCGTCGGCGGCGCTCGCCGGCTGCAGCCAGGACCCGACCAAGGTCGCCTTCTGCCTCGGCACCGACGTCTATAATTCGGCCTATCTCGGCACCAAGGCGCTGATCGAGTCTATGGGCGGCAAGGGCAAGATCGTGCACCTCGCCGGCCTCCTCGTCGACCCGAACACCAAGCTCCGCATGGAAGCCGTCGAGAAGGCGGTCGGCGAGACGAACGGCGCCGTCAGCCTCGTCCAGCACATCACCGACACCGATGCGCAGGAAGCGGCCGACCAGAAGATCAACGCCCTGCTCGGCGCGCAGAAGGACCAGATCGACGGACTGATCGCCACGGCCTATATCCCGTCCGTGGTGGCCGCGAAGTCGCTCCGCAATCTCGGCGACAAGCGCATCAAGCTGGTCGGCATCGACGACGACAAGATCGTGCTCGACGGCATCAAGGACGGTTTCGTCGCCGGCACGATGGCGCAGAACCCCTACGGCCAGGGCTATGTCGGCGCCTATGTGCTCGACCTTCTGGCGAGCGGCACCTGCACGGTGAAGGCGGATGCGCCCTGGATCAAGACGCCCCAGACCGCGCATTTCATCGATTCCGGCACGCTGCTCATCAGCGCCTCGAACCTCGACAGCTACAGCTCGGATCTCAAGAAGCTGACCGGCGAAATCCAGTCGACGTTCAAGGACAAGTATCTCGACTGCAAGTAAGGGCGCGGGTCAGACCCTCACCCCGACCCTCTCCCGCCAGCGGGAGAGGGTGCGCCGGCACCCATGCCGGTGAACACGCTGCATCATCGCCGCCTGCACGACGAGCCCCCTCTCCCGCTCGCGGGAGAGGGTTGGGGTGAGGGCAAGGCCTGAACGGATGAGATATCCATGACCCTCTCCGCCACATCGGAGGATCGGCGCAATCCCCTTGCGGGGCTGCTCGCCGAGAACTCCAACCTGATCGGGCTCGCCGCGATCATCATCCTGTTCTGGATCGGCTTCACCAGCTACGCGCCGGGCTTCGTCTCCTCGTTCAACCTCTTCGCACTGTCGCGCTCGCTGGCGATCGACATCGTGGTCGGCTTTTCGACCATGGTCGTGCTCGCGACGGGCGGCATGAACCTCGCCATCGGCTCGATCGGCGTCTGCGCGGTCATGTTCGCCGGCTGGCTGATGCAGGAGGTTGGCATCCCGCTGCCGATCGCCCTCGTCGCCGGCCTCGCCCTCGGCGCGCTGCTCGGCTTCCTGAACGGCTTTGCCATCGTGCGCTCCGGAGTCAACGCCTTCATCATCACGCTCGCCAGCGCCAGCCTCTTCCTCGGCGCCATGCTGATCCTCTCCAAGGCCGTGACCTTCAACACGCTGCCGCCCGAGGTCGCCGCCTTCGGCCGCATGAAATGGGGCTTCGTCTCGCCGCTGATGGTCATCGCGCTCGCGATCGGCGCCGCCATGGTCGTGCTCTTCCGCTTCACCGCGCTCGGCCGCGAGATCCTCGCCGCCGGCGCCAATGCGAGGGCCGCCGAGCTTTCGGGCGTCCCGGTCGGCCGGGCGATCATCGTCGCGCATATGCTGTCGGGGCTGCTCGCCGCCGCAGCCGGGCTGATGCTGCTCTTCCGCCTCGGCGCCGCCATGCCCTCGATCGGGCAGGACTGGCTGCTGCCCTCCTTCCTCGCGCCAGTCCTCGGCGGCACGCTGCTTTCCGGCGGCTATGTCTCCGTCATCGGCACCATTCTCGGCGCGCTGCTCGTCACCACCATCCGCAGCGGCCTCCTCGTGATGCAGATCGGCAATTTCTGGCTGCAGCTCTTCCTCGGCCTCATCCTGCTCCTCGCCGTGATGCTCGATCGCTATCGCAGCGTCCATGCCGAGCGGCGCAGCCTGGGAAAACGCGCATGACCGGCCTGTTCGACCGTATTCTCGCCAAGGAATGGTCGGCGCTCGCCGCGGCGATCATCGCCGGCACGATTGGCCTGGCGCTGACCTCCCCCGCCTTCCTGACCGAGTTCAACCTCTATGTGATGCTGCGCTCCTTCTGCGTGGTGCTCGTCGTCGCCTTCGCGCAGATGCTGACGCTGGCGGTCGGCCAGCTCAATCTCTCGATCGGCGCCTTGGGCGGCCTCGTCGCGGTGCTGGTCGGCGGCATGATGGAGAAGCTCGGCCTGCCGATCCCGGTCGCGATCCTCGCCGGCCTCCTCGTCGGCGCGGCGGGCGGGCTCGCCAATGGCCTGCTGACGGTGAGGACCGGCATCAACGGCTTCATCATCACCCTCGCCACGGCCTCGGCCTTCACAGGCATCAATCTCGGCATCACGGAATCGGTGCCCTTCTACGACATGCCGGCCGCCTTCGTCGCCTTCGGCTCGGCACGCTTCTCGGCCTTCCCCTATCTGCTCATCCCGCCGGTGATCGTCGCGCTGGCGCTCGGCCTCTTCCTCGCCCGCACCATTCCCGGCCGGCAACTGCTGGCAGTCGGTGGCAATCCGCACGCGGCCGAGCTTTCGGGCATCCCCAAGGACCGGATCGTCGTCCTGGCGCATACGCTGTCGGGCCTCCTCTCCGCGGTCGGCGCCATCCTGGCCGTCGCGCAGCTCGGCTCGGCGCAGCCGACCATCGGCGCCGACTGGCTGCTGATGTCCTTTGCGGCGCCGATCATCGGCGGCGCTGCGCTGACCGGCGGCCATATCTCCGTCGCGTCTACCGCGCTCGCCGTCGTCCTGATCGTCCTCATCCAGAACGGCATGGTGCTGACGCAGGTCGATCCCTACTGGGTGCAGTTCGTGCTCGGCGCGCTGATCCTCGCCGCCGTCGCGCTCAACCGGGCGCGCGCGCTCAGGGCGGAGCGCGGCTGATGCAGCTTTCGATCGAGGATATCGGCAAGAGCTTTCCCGGCGTCACGGCGCTGGACGGCGTCTCCTTCACCATCCGGCCCGGCGAGATCCACGCGCTGATGGGCGAGAACGGCGCCGGCAAGTCGACGCTGATCAAGATCATCACCGGGCTCTACAAGCCCGATCGCGGGCGGCTCACGGTCGACGGAAAGGAGGTCGCCTTCTCCTCGCCGCGCGACGCCATCGCCGCCGGGATCAGCGCCGTGCACCAGGAGCGCAACCTCATCCCGCGCTTCATGGTGGGCGAGAACATCGTCATCGAGCGGCTGCCGACCCGAGGCGGTCTCATCGACTACGGCGCCGTGCATCGCGAGGCACGCCGCTTCCCCGACATGATCGATCCCTCGATCGACACCCATACCGAGGTGCGCCGCCTCTCGGTCGCGCAGATGCAGATCGTCGAGATCGCCAAGGCGCTGTCGCTGGAGACGAGCGTGCTGCTCCTCGACGAGCCGACCGCCTCGATCACCGGCCACGAGACGGAAGCGCTGTTCGCCGTGCTGCGGCGGCTGCGCGACGAGGGCAAGGCGATCGTCTTCGTCAGCCACAAGCTGGAAGAGGTCGTCTCGATCTGCGACCGCGTGACGGTGCTGCGCGACGGCCGCGTCGCGGCGGCCGGCGAGCCGATCGCCACCATGGGCCGCGGCCGCATCGTCTCGGCCATGATCGGCCGCGAGGAGCGCGTGGCCGAGATCGGCGAGCGCCGGCTCGCAGGGGCGGAGCCGGTGCTGGAGGCGCGGTCCATCGCGACCAGCCTCGGCCACCGCGACGTCAGCTTCACGCTCAGGAAGGGCGAGATCCTCGGTCTCTACGGCCTTGTCGGTGCGGGCCGTACGGAACTCGCTCGCGCGCTGATCGGCGATGCGCGCATCCTCTCGGGCGAGGTCGTGCTGCGCGGCGAGAGGGTCACGATCGGCAGCGTTCCGGAGGCGATCCGCCGCCACCGGCTCGGCTATATCTCGGAGGATCGAAAGGCCGAGGGCCTGATCCTCGCCCATCCGATCCGCTCCAACATCGTCATCCCGATCTGGCGGCGGATCGCCGGCAGCCTCGGCCTCATCAGCCGGGCCGCGGAACGCCGCGTCGCGGCCCCGCTGGCGCAGCGCCTAGAGGTCAAGGCGCCGTCGATCGAGCAGGCCGTCGGCAAGCTATCGGGCGGCAACCAGCAGAAGGTCTCGATCGCCAAATGGCTCGCGGCCGGCGTCGACATCCTCATCATCGACGAGCCGACCGTCGGCATCGACATCAAGACCAAGACGGCGATCCACGAACTGATCGGCGAGATCACCCGCTCCGGCGTCTCGGTGCTGCTGATTTCGAGCGACATGCCGGAGATGATCACGCTCGCCGACCGCATCCTCGTGATGAAGGACTTTTCGATCCGCGGCGAGATCGAGAACACGCGCCGCTACGAGGCCATGAGCCAGGCGATCATGGGTCATATCCATGACGGCGGCGACGACGAGGCCAAACCCCGCGAGGCCGGCCATGGCTGAGCCCGGCGTGGGAGACTGAACCGTGACGACGACGGCAGCCGAGACCGCCGAGCGCGCCGACGGCGAGTTGCCGCTCTACGAGGTCATCTACCGCGTGCTGCGCCAGCACGTCGCCGGCGGCCAGTTGCCGCCGGGGCTCGTCGTCGGCGAGGCGGCCGTCGCCCGCGCCTTCGGCTCCAGCCGCGTACCCGCCGCCGCGGCGCTGCGCCGCCTGCAGGCCGAGGGGCTGCTTGAGCCCTTCGATGGCCGCGGCCTCGTCATCTCTGGCGGTTCGGCGCCGCTCAGGCTCGATCTCGTCGAGGCTGGGCTCGTCCTTCCCGAGGAGATGGGCCAGGCCGGCGCGCCGCGCAGCCGCCGGGCGCGCATCTATCCCGAAGTCGAGCACATCGTCGCCGCGAGCATGGCGCATGGCCGCTTCCTGCTCAACGAGAGCGTGCTCGCCGAGCATTACGGCGTCAGCCGCACGGTCGCGCACGAGATCATCGCGCGGCTCGATCGCGCCGGGCTGATCATGCAGGACCGCAACCAGCGCTGGTATGCCGGGCCGCTGACGCCCGAGCTGATGGGCGAGCATTTCGAGATCCGCTGGCTGATGGAGCCGCTGGCTCTCGCACAGGCGCTGCCGGCGCTCGACCGCCGCGACCTCGCCGCCAAGCGCGAGCGCGTCGCGACCACGCAGGCCGGCCGGCGCACGCCGGCGCGCATGGAGCGGCTGGAGCATGATCTCCATGTCGACACGGTGCTGCGCTGTCCCAACGGCCAGCTGCGCGACGCCATCCATCGCAGCCAGCTGCCGCTGATCGCCATCCACGACACGTTCCAGCTCTTCCTCGACGACGCCGAGATCGAGACCATGCTCGGCGAGCATCTCGCCGTCTATGACCGGCTGATCGCCGGCGACGCCGCGGGCGCGATGCAGGCGCTGGAAGCGCATCTTCGCCGCTCGCTGGAACCGAACGTCACGCGGCTCCGGCAACTCGGCCCCCTCCCCGCCGACCGCCGCGTGCCCTTCCTTATCGAGGTGCAGCGCTGATGCCCGAGGGCATGCGGCTGTCGATGAAGGGAATGAGGCTGAGTGCGCCGGTGCGCGAGAGGTGGTTATCGTCCGAATAGAGCGGATGGCCGTCCTCCATGACGCGGCAACGGTCGGGCCCCGGACAGAGAACCGTTCCGAGATTGATCAGCACCGCCCCGGCACCGCCTCCGATCTCGGTCATCGTCGCATCGGTGAAGGCATTGCGGGCCCGATAGGCGTCGAACGTCACGGCGAAGGGCTTGTCGCGACCGAGCATGCGATCGAGCGCCGCCTCCACCGGCACGTTCGCCGGCTGCTCCGGGATGCCGTAAACGATCACGACCCGCTTGCCGGCGAGCGCGGCGAGGCTGCGCTCCAGCCCATCGCGGAACACGCGCCGCGCATCCTCGAAGCCGGGCCTCCGTGTGGCATCGTCCGTGATGAAGCGCGTCCAGCGCATGACCCCGAAGCGCGAGGATTCGCCGGCCGCGGCGAAGCGGGAGGCGAGCACAACGGTGTCAACGTCCTTCATCGCAGCGACTCGGTCGACCGCATCGCGGATCATGTTGCGGCAGGCCATGTAGAGCGGCTTGACGTCAAGGAGCGGGAAGCAGCCTTCCCGGAGCGCCGCAACGCCCGCGACGCCCCGCTCCTTCGCGATGGCATCGAAGGCCGGCAGCAGCGCGGCGCCGAAACTGTCGCCGATCACCGCGATGCGGACTGGCGCGCCCTCGGCGCCGAAGCGGCACATCGGACCGGGAATGGGAGCGAGACTCTTCTGCAGGCATTCGTCGCGACGCGGATCGACATCGCCGCGCGCCGCCTCCAGCCGCCGCACCTCTTCGGGCAGCCGCTCCGGATATCCGGCACGATCGACGATCAGCATGGCGATGGCGACAAAGGGAACGAGCGCGACGAGCGACACCGGCAGCACGAGCACCGGCCGGCTGAACCAGGGCTGGCGGAATGGCCGCTCGACGAAGCGCCAGGAGAGCGCACCGAGGAGCGCGGTGAGCACGAGGGAGAGCGCCGCACCGTCGAGGCCGAGCGCGCCGCGATGCGTGTAACGCCAGAAGGCCATGATCGGCCAATGCCAGAGATAGAGCGAATAGGACATGAGGCCGATGACGGCCAGTGGCCGCCAGCCGAGCATCCGGCCGACGCGCGTGCCCGATGAGGCGGGATGGACCATGATCGCGGCGCCAAGCACCGGCGGCAGCGCCGCAAGCCCCGGAAAGGCTGTCGTCTCGCCATAGAGGACGACGGGAAGGAGGATGGCCACGACGGCGAGCGCCGCGAGAGCCTCGGCGAGGCGGCCTGGCTTCAGGGCCCGCGCCGCCGGCAGCGCCATGAGCGTACCGGCGAGGAACTCCCAGGCGCGCGGTGTCGGCAGGTAGAACGCGCCTGTGCCGCCGCCGGCGAGGAGCAGTTGCGCGTTGAGCAGCGACAGTACGGCCAGCGTGGCCACAAGCGCCGTCAGCCAGCCTTTCGCGAAACGCCAGGCGAGAAGCATCACCAGCGGCAGGGCCAGATAGAACTGCTCCTCCACTGCCAGCGACCAGATGTGCAGCAGCGGCTTGGTGTCGGCGTTGTTGTCGAAATAGCTCGTCGTCCGCCAGAAATGCAGGTTGGCCGTGAAGGTCGCGCTGGCCCGCAGCGACTGGCCGTAGAAAATGAAATCCCACGACAGAAGTAACAGGGCCGCCACCGCGGTCGTCGCCGCGAGCAGCACGACGAGCGCCGGCAGGATGCGGCGGGCGCGGCGGGCATAGAAGCCGGCAATGCTGAAGCGCTGCCCGGAAAGATCGCGCAGAAGAAGGCCGCCGATCAGATAGCCCGAGATGACGAAGAAGATGTCGACGCCGACATAGCCGCCGGAGAAGCCGGGCAGGTCGGCATGGAAGAGGATGATGGCGAGCACGGCCACGGCGCGCAGGCCGTCGATGTCGCGGCGATGGTCGCTACTGGCGACAGGTCCGTTGGACCGTTGGTCAACCGCCGTGCTGAAGCCGAACGCATGGCCGGTCACAGTCCCCTCCCGATAGCCGCCCTTCATAGGGGGAAGAGCGCGTTCGCGGCAAGATCGGCAGATGCGAGCGGCCGGACGGTGTGGGTCCCGTCCGGCCGCGTCCGAGGCAGCGGCCGCGCGACGAGCGCCGGCCCGGTGCCACGGAATGCCAATTCAGTGCGCCTCGTCGGCGAGCAGCGGACGCTTGCGCCCGGTGACCATCGCGAGCGGGAGGTTCTCGCGGTGGCGGATGCTGGCGAGAAGGACACCGGCGAGATGGAGACCGATCAGGCCGAGAATCCCGTAGGCCAAGGCCTCATGCAGCTGGGCGAGCCAGTCGACGCCGAAAAAGGCGTCCGTCGTCAGCAGGTAGCCCATCGAGGCCTGGGCGATGATGGCGAGGATCAGCGCCACGATCATCGCGCCGCCGGCCGGGTTATGGCCGAGAAAGCGCCGCTCGCGGCCGGCCGCGATGTCCTTCAGATAGCCGATGACGACGGCGGGGCGGCGGACGAAGGCGGAGAACCGCGCCTCGCGGGGTCCGATCACGCCCCAGACGAGGCGGATGGCGATGAGCGCCGCGGCCGTGTAGCCGGCCACCTCGTGCACCGCCTGCCACTCACCGGCCGAGAGCCACGCCGTCGCGATTGCGAGGACGAGCCCCCAGTGGAAGACGCGCACCACCGGATCCCACACCCTGACGCCGCCGCTCATCGCCGCGGCCTCAATCCGCCTCAACATCCAGCATCTTCAGCGTCTCGGGGTCGAAGAGCTTCTCCATGCGCTCCTTGCCCTTGACGGCATAGGCCTCGTAGCAGCCCTTCTGATGCTTGATCTTGCGGACGCTCCAGCCTTCCTTCTCCAGCTGCGCCTTCAGCGCATCCACCGACTGCGCCTTGTCGGCGGGGACATTGCAGACATCGGCGGCGAAGGCCGGGGCGGTGGCGGCGAGCGTCGCGGCCAGCGCGACGGCGGAAAGGACGAACTTCATGGGAAGCCTCTTCGGTTGTCTGTCGATCCTGTCGACGGCCCCCTTTTGGCCTCCTCCGCTGACGCGAGGCTGACGGACGCGCCGCGGCGCCGTAAGCTCCCCGTCAGCTTCGGCGGGTCCACTCGCCCGAAGCGGCGGGGACATGATGCGCATTCTCCTGATCGAAGACGATCCGATGCTGGGCGGCGCGCTCGGCGACCATCTCGACGCCGACGGCCATGCCGTCGACTGGGTACGCCGCCTGGACGATGCGACGGCGGCGCGGCAAACCGTGCCCTATGACGTGATCCTCCTCGATCTCGGCCTGCCGGACGGGCGCGGCCTCGACTTCCTCAAGCAGTTGCGCCGGCGCGGCGATGCGACGCCCGTGATCATTCTCACCGCCATGGACCAGCTCTCGACCCGAATCGAGGGCCTCAATGCCGGCGCCGACGACTATCTCGTGAAGCCTTTCGACCTTTCCGAGCTGACGGCGCGGCTCGGCGCCGTTGCCCGGCGCTATGCCGGCAATCCCAATCCGCTCCTCGTGCTCGGGCCGCTCGAGGTCGACCAGGCGCATCGCACCGCGACCGTGGAGGGGCGCCTGCTCGATCTCACGGCACGCGAATGGGCGGTGCTGGAGCGGCTCTGCCAGCATCCCGGCGTCCTCGTCTCGCGGCAGCAATTGGAGGAGGCGCTCTACGCCTTCGGCGCCGAGATCGAATCGAACGCCGTCGAGGTCTATGTCAGCCGGCTGCGCAAGAAACTCGGCGTCGATCTGATCCGCACGGTGCGCGGCCTCGGCTACCGGCTCGCGGCCGAATGAAGGGACCGGCCAGCCTCACGGGTCGCCTCATCCTTTGGCTCAGCCTCGGCGCCGTGCTGCTCTGGCTGTCCGGCGCCGGGATCGGCTCCATCATTCTCCGCCACCAGTTAGAGGAGGCCTTCGACAGCGGGCTGCGCGAGACCGCGGAGCGGCTGCTGGCGCTCGCGGCCGACGGCCTCTCGGAAGGCGGCGAGGCCGAGGGCGAGGACTATGCCCATGAGGTTCCGATCCTCGATGCCGACGACGGCGAATACATCGTCTATCAGGTACGCCGCGGCGACGGCGCCGTGCTGCTGCGCTCCTTCGATGCGCCGTCAAAGCCCTTCTCGGCGCCGCTCGTCGAAGGCTTCGCCGTCGAGGACGACTGGCGCATCTTCACGATCGGCAACCGCTCGAGCCGCCTTTTCATCCAGGTGGCGGAATCGCGGAGCCGCCGCGCCGCCGCGCTGCACGAGACGCTGCTCTCGCTGCTGCTGCCGATCATCCTCCTGATCCCGCTGTCGGCGATCGGCATCTTTCTCGTCGTCCGGGCCGGTCTTCGTCCGCTCACCAGCTTCAGCGCCGAAATCGCGCGCCGCGACGCCCGCCATCTCGCGCCGATCGATATCGGCCCGCTGCCGACGGAACTGGTCCCGACCGCCGAGGCGGTGCAATCGCTGATCGCCCGGCTCGGCGCCGCCATCGCGGCGGAGCGGGCGCTCGCCGCCAACAGCGCCCATGAACTCAGGACGCCGATCGCCGGCAGCCTCGCGCAGACGCAGCGCCTCATCGCCGAGCTGAAGGGCCATCCGGCGGAGGCGCGCGCGCGGCAGGTGGAGGAGAGCCTCAGCCGCCTGCGCCATCTTTCGGAGAAGCTGCTGCAGCTCGCCCGCGCCGACGCCGGCATCGCGCTGACGGACCATGCGACGGACCTCGTGCCGGCGCTCCATCTCGTTGTCGAGGATGCGCGGCGCTCGCTGGCGCGGCCGGAGCGGCTGTCGCTCGATTTCGCGGCGGGGGCGTCGCTCACCGCGCCCTTCGATGTCGATGCCTTCGGCATCGCGCTTCGCAACCTCATCGAGAACGCGCTCCGGCACGGGCCGCCCGATGGGGCGATCGCGGTCGCCGTGCCCGCGGCCGGCGTCGTCAGCGTCACCAGCGGCGGGCCGGCCGTCGCGCCCGAGATCCTCGCCGGCCTCGTCCAGCGCTTCGCGCGTGGCAACACCTCTGCCTCGGGATCGGGCCTCGGCCTCGCCATCGTGGCCGAACTCGTGGACGGCGCCGGCGGCGCGCTCCGCCTGCTCTCGCCCGTGCCCGGACGAAACGATGGCTTTCGCGCCGAACTGACGCTGCCGAAGGACGGATGATCTGAGAGGGAAAGCCGGCTTTGCCGGGAATTGGTTGCGGGGGCAGGATTTGAACCTGCGGCCTTCAGGTTATGAGCCTGACGAGCTACCGGGCTGCTCCACCCCGCGCCAATTGGGAAGCGGCTTGTAGGACGGCAGGACGCCGAACGCAACCCCTTTTCGCTCGCTCCCCCTTTTGGACGATCCCGCGCGGCTCCCGCCTCGCGTCATCGCCATGCTATGAATCCATCATAGTCATCTGCGCTGGCCGTTCGGGGGAACCGTCACATGCTGATCTCCGCCTTCGTCGCGACATGCGTCGGATTCTTCTACCGCGCCCGAAAGGCGCGACGGCTCGTGCGCGAACAGGCGGCGCGCGCCGAGGCGCGGGACGGCGCGGAACTCTGACGCAGCCTCGGCCGGCGATGACCGGGCGCGGCTCGGTCTCGCACCCTCCGCTATCCGTGGCCTTTCTCGTGCTTGCGATGGCCGCCGTCATACCAACCGCGGTCGCCGAAATGATCCGGCTCGCCGCGCATCAGGCATTTGAGCTCGTGGCCGAGCTCGAGGCAGCGGCGGCAGAGCGGGTCGCAGGGCTCGCGGCGCGCATGCCAGCGCATGCAGATGAGGCGCGCCAGCGCGTCGCGCTTCGGATTGGCGACATAGGCCCGCAACGCCTCCAGCACGACGACGCTCGTCTCCCATGTCGCGCGCCCTTCTGCCGCTCGACGAGCCGCTCCAGCCGGTGGATGATCCCCCAGGGCGTCAGGCGGCGGCGGGCGCTCTCGTCATCCGCCACGGCCCCGCCCGCGCACGAAGCCGAACGAGACCTGCTCGACGCGGTCGTCATAGGCCATCAGCAGCGTCTCGATCACGGCCCTGAGATCGCCGCCATGCACGGCGATCAGCTCGTCGACGCGCTTCAGCAGCGCCTTCTCCTGCTCGGTGAAATCACCCTCGGCCAGCCCGTCACCCACCTCCTCTTCCGCGACGACGTCGTCGCCGGTCGCCCGCTCCCTGCCCAGGTTCCGGAGCCCTTGGCCCTCGTCATACGGCTCGGCCATCGCCGCCTCCATCGCCACAATTCGTTCCTATAATGTTCTCGTTCACGGCAGAGTCAATCAACCGCGGGGCGGCTGTGGATGATGCCCGCGCGTCATGGCATGCTCGGGCCATGTGCAACCTCTATTCCATGACCTCGAACCAGGAGGCGATCCGCGCCTTCGCGCGCTTCTATGCCGACCTGACCGGCAATCTGGCGCCGATGCCGGCGATCTTCCCGGACTATGCGGCGCCGATCGTGCGCAACGCGCCGGAGGGCCGCGAACTCGCCATGGTCCGCTGGGGCATGCCCTCCTCCTCGCAGGCGCTGTTCGCGGCGACGACGAAGCGGGCCGACAAGCTGCGCGCCAAGGGCAAGGAGGTCGACTTCCCGGCGCTGCTGAAAGCCGAGCCCGACAGCGGCACGACCAATATCCGCAACACGGCGAGCCGGCACTGGACGCGCTGGCTGGGCGTCCCCAACCGCTGCGTCGTGCCCTTCACATCGTTCAGCGAGTTCAACAGGGAGGCCGGCGGCGACATCTGGTTCGCGCTCGACGAAAGCCGGCCGCTCGCCTTCTTCGCCGGCATCTGGGTGCCGCAATGGACCAGCGTCCGCAAGGTGAGGACCGGCCCGGAGACGATCGACCTCTTCGGCTTCTTGACGACCGACCCCAACGCCGAAGTCGCCGCCGTCCACCCCAAGGCAATGCCGGTCATCCTGCGCACGCAAGAAGAGGTCGAAACCTGGCTCACCGCCCCGAGCGCTGCCGACGCGCTGGCACTGCAGAGGCCGCTACCGGATGGGGCGTTGCGGGTGGTGGCGCGAGGGGTGAAGGAGGATGGGGCTGCAGGTTAGTTACCGTCTCCAGATAACCTATCTGCCCCCACTTTGGCCGAATGCGGCGCGATACTTCAAAACGGCGGCGATCTACTGCGGGCTTAAGGAAACCGCAGGCAAATCTGCCGAAAATTGCCCCAGCGCTGATTTGAGCATCGCCGGCCTAACAGGCCACGGCTGAACTTAAGTCACTGGTTATCGCGAAGGAAATTGGTAGCGGGAGAGGGACTTGAACCCCCGACACGCGGATTATGATTCCGCTGCTCTAACCAGCTGAGCTACCCCGCCACGGGCGATGAGCGATCATCGATGGCGCCGCTTATAGGAAGCGCGGCGAAGGGCTGTCAAGCGCGATCGCGGCGCCCTGTCCCTTAACCCACCACTCCCTTACGCACCAATCCCTTGCCCGCCACGCCCTTGGCCGGCACTCGCTGCGCCACCAGTCGCTGAGCCACCGCTCAGTGACCGCCAGTCGCTGATCCATCATGCGCCTGCCCGCCGCTCGCTGGCCCGCCGCTCGCAGTAGACCAGCGGTCCGCTTACCCGCCATCCGCCAGCGCCGGATCGAGCGGCCAGGGCTCGACGTCCCGGCTTGCGATGAGGCGGCCGTCCTCGACCGCGATCCGCGCGAGATGGATGACCGTGCGGCGCTCGCGGAAATCGACCGGGACCGGCGTCTCCCTCTCGGCCCAGTCGGGATGCGTGAAATAATAGAGCGCCGCGTGATCGCCCTGCGGCACCACGTCGGCATGGCGGGCGAAGCGGCGGTCATCCGGATGGCTGCCCGGCTCGCCGAGGATGAGGCCCTCGCGCTGCCAGGCGCGCGCATCGTCCGAGCGGTAGACGGCGAGGCCGCGCCATTCGTCGGTGATCATCCACCACCAGCCGCCGAGCGCGAACACATTCGGCCCCTCATGCGGCGGCGCGTCGGGCGCGCCGGGGATGATCTCGCCCTCAAGGCGCCAGTCGCGAAGGTCCGGGCTCGTCAGCGCATAGGTCGCCGAGCCCTTGCCTTCGTCCTTGTACCAGAGGCGATAGAGCCCGTCCGGGCAGCGCGCAACGGCGGCGTCGATGACATTGCGCGAGGTGCGCGGCAATTCGCCGACGCGCGTCCAGCTTTCGAGATCGGGGCTGGTGAACTGGACGATGCGGCGGTCGGCCTCTGCGGCGCTGTCGGAGGCGCCCGGCATATAGGTGAGGAACATGTGATAGGCGCCCTCGGCGCGGATCACCTCGGGAGCCCAATGCGTGTTGAGGCCGGGATGCTCGGGCGCATCGAGCCCGGCCACCGTGCCGCGATAGGTCCAGGTGAGGCCGCCATCACGCGAGACGGCGGTGCCGATCGCGCTGCCATGGATCCAGCCGAAGCCCTCGCCGCCGAGATCGGCGCGGCGGTTGGTGTAGAACATCCACCATTCGTCGGTGCCGGCGCGGTGGATCACGGTCGGATCGGCAGCGCCGTCATGCACGGGATCGCCATAGATCGGGCGCGACATCGCTCTTCAGAGCCTCTCGAACACGACCAGCGTGAAGAAGCCGATCGGCCCGACGCGGCGCTCCTCGACGAGACGCAGCTCCTCGCGGCCGAGAATGCGGGCCATCGGGAAGTCGGAATGCCAGCCGAGCGCCGAGGCGAAGGGCGCGGCGGCGTCCTCGATCCATTTGCGCCAGCCCTTGTCCGCGGCGAAATGGCTGACGATGACGACCTGGCCGCCCGGCCGCGTGACCCGGATCAGCTCGGCCATCACGGCCTTCGGATCGGGCACGACCGTCATGACGAACATCGCGACCGAGGCGTCGAACCGGGCCGTCTCGAAGACGAGATCGCCGGCATCGGCCTCTTCCAGCGCCTCAACATGATCGAGGCCGCCCTCGCGCACGCGGCGGCGCGCCACGTCGAGCATGTCGGGGCTCAAATCGATGCCGGTGATGCGGTGGTCGCGGCGATAGGAAGAGAGCGAGAGGCCGGTGCCGACGCCGCATTCCAGCACGCGGCCGGCCGGCAGCGCATTGATGGCTGCGACGGCGGCGCGGCGGCCGGCATCGAGCGCGGCGCCGAAGACGCGGTCATAGACCGGCGCCCAGCGGGCATAGGCGGCGCGCACGTCGCCATCGTCGATCCGGCCGGCGGCGCGGCGGCTGGTGCGGTCCTTCCAGCGGCGGGCGACGTCCTCGAAGAGATCCGGCATCGGCGTTCCTTATGCTGCGGGCTGGGGGGCGGCTGAGAGCCGGGCCAATGCCGCCTCGGCGGCCTCGGAGCGGCGGCTGGTCGCGATCCATCCCCCGCCGAGCACCCGCGCGCCGGCGCCCTCCCCTTCATAGAGGACGCAGGCCTGGCCGCTGGCGACGCCGCTCTCCTCGCCGAGAAGCTCGACCTCGACATTGTCGCCGTCCATGACGAGCCGCGCCGGCTGCGGCGCCCTTGTGGAGCGGACGCGCGCGAAAAGTTCGACGCCACTCTCGTCCAGCTCCGCAAGCGGCCGGTCGCCGAGCCAGTTGACGTCGCGCAGCACGAGGCGGCGGACGGCGAGCGCCGAGCGCGGCCCGACGACGACGCGGCGGCGCGCAGCATCGAGCGCCACGACATAGAGCGGCTCGCCGGCGGCGACGCCGAGGCCGCGGCGCTGGCCGATGGTGTAGTGGATGATGCCGTCATGGCGGCCGAGCACCGTGCCGTCGAGATGCACGACTTCGCCAGCCTCGGCGGCCTGCGGCCGGAGCCTGGCGATCACATCGGCGTAGCGGCCACCGGGGACGAAGCAGATGTCCTGGCTGTCATGCTTGTCGGCGACCTCGAGGCCGAGCTCACGGGCGAGCGCGCGCGTCTCCGGCTTGGTCATGCCGCCGAGCGGGAAGCGCACGAAATCGAGCTGCTCCTGCGTGGTCGCGAACAGGAAATAGCTCTGGTCGCGATCGAGATCGGCCGGACGGAAGAGCCCGCGATGGCCGGAGGCGAGCGGCTTCGTCGAGACATAATGGCCGGTCGCCAGCGCCGCGGCGCCAAGCCCGCGGGCGGTGGCGAGCAAGTCGACGAACTTGACCGTCTGGTTGCAGGCAATGCAAGGCACCGGCGTCTCGCCTGCGATATAGCTGTCGGCGAAGCGGTCGATCACCGCCTCGCGGAAGCGCGATTCGTAATCGAGCACGTAATGCGGGATGCCGAGCGTCTCGGCGACACGGCGCGCGTCGTGAATGTCCTGGCCGGCGCAGCAGGCGCCGCGCCGATGCGTCGCCGCGCCATGGTCGTAGAGCTGCAGCGTGATGCCGACGACGTCGTAGCCCTCGCGCGCCAGGAGGCCGGCGACGACCGAGGAATCGACGCCGCCCGACATGGCGACAACGATGCGCTGATCCTTGGGAAGGCCGGGAAGATCGAGGCTGTTCGGCATGACCGCTGTCGATAAGGCGCGCCGCCGAAGACTGCGCGCGCGATATGTCGGATGCGGCTCTCGCCACCGGATCAGCCCTATATAACCGCGTTGCTCCGCGCTTCAAGAGAGAAGCGTCGTCGCATCGGCTGCCGTCGCCACCGGCAAGAGCTTCGCGAGTCTTGGCACACGCAACGATCGCCCTTTGTTGCAATTTGCATTGCAGAACGAGCCGTCGCGCGCCGGAAACGACGGAAATCGCTTCGAATTTCACCGATCGGCTTAGCCAAAATTTAAGGGGGACCGCCTAGTCTCAGCTGCTGACAAGGTCAGGTTGAGTGTGAGTGTAGAATGACCGATCAGATGCGTCCGCGCGTAAAGTATGTCATCGGACCCGATGGTAGTCCGCTGACCATCGCGGACCTGCCGCCGCGCGACACCAAGCGTTGGGTCATCCGCCGCAAGGCTGAGGTGGTCGCCGCCGTTCGTGGAGGACTTCTCAGCCTCGAGGAAGCCTGCCAGCGCTATACGCTGACCGTCGAGGAATTCATTTCCTGGCAGCAGTCGATCGACCAGCACGGTCTCGCCGGCCTGCGGACGACGCGCATCCAGCAGTATCGCCAGTAGTTTCCCCACCCCGGAAATACCGAAGGGCCGGCGCATGCGCCGGCCCTTCGTCTTTCGCGAGAGCAGCCCGTTCAGAGCGTCACGGTCTCTCCGACGGCCGGGACGACCACCTCGACGTCCGAGCCCTCCATGCCCGCCACGAAGGCGTCGGCGGTGGCGTCGACCAGCGGGAAGGTCGCGTAATGGCCGGGAATGACCGTCTCGAAATGGAAGAAACGGCGCGCCGCCATGGCCGCGACCTTGCCGCCCATGGTGAAGCGGTCGCCGATCGGCAGGATGCCGATCTTGGGCGCGTAGATCTCGTCGATGAGCGCCATGTCGGAGAAGATGTCGGTATCGCCGGCATGGTAGAGCGTCCGTTCGCCGGGGGCGCGGATGATGACGCCATGCGGGTTGCCGAGCGAATGGACGACGCCGTTCTGGTCGATCGAGCCCGAGGAATGATGGGCGACGGTGAGCGAGACCTGGAACGGACCCTCGTCGACCGTGCCGCCGGAATTCATCGGATCGCCCTTCTCGACGCCTTGCCGCGCGAGATACCCGATGAGGTCGGCATCGCCGATCACCTTCGCGCCGGTGTCGCGCGCGATCGCGACGGTATCGCCGACATGGTCGCCATGGCCATGGGTGAGGACGATATGCGTGACGCCGCGCGCCGCGGCGGCGGCGTCACCCGGAAATTTGGGGTTGCCGGTGAAGAACGGGTCAATGAGAATGACCGCGTCGGTGATCTCGATGCGGAACGCGGCGTGGCCGAGCCAGGTCAGTTTCATGAAATCGACACCCAATCATTGTTGGTGGCGAAAGTATGGGGTCCGGTCCCGGCGGCGACCAGTGCGCAGCCGGTGAACAGTGAAGCCGCGAGCGGACCGCGGCGCTGCGCCGAAGAACGGCAGGAGGCCAGGTGACGGATCTGGAAACGACGGCTGATCGCGGCGGACGCGGTCTGATGAAGCGGATCTTCGACCGCATCATGGTGCTCTCCGCCGGCCCGCATGCCTTGTGGCTGCTGGCCGCGGTGTCCTTCGCGGAGGCGTCGTTCTTCCCGATCCCGCCCGATCCGGTGCTCGCCGCCATCGTTCTGGCGCGGCGCGACCGCGTCTGGATCGCCGCCGCGGTCTGCACCATCGCCTCGGTGGTCGGCGGTCTCGCCGGCTATGCGATCGGCGCCGGGCTCTACGAGGCCATCGGCCAGCCGGTGATCGCCTTCTATCACCTCGAGGAGGCCTTCCATAACTTCCAGACCCGCTTCGACGAGTGGGGCGGCTGGATCATCGTCGCCAAGGGCCTGACGCCGATCCCGTTCAAGCTGGTGACGATCGCCTCGGGCGTCGTTCATCTGAACCTCGTCACCTTCGTCGTCGCCTCGCTGCTGACGCGCGGCCTCCGCTTCTTCATCGTCGCGTGGCTGTTCTACCGCTTCGGCCCGCAGGCCCGCGCGATGATCGACCGCAACTTCAACAAGGTGATGATCGGCGGCACGATCCTCGTGATCCTCGGCTTCGTCGCCATCATCTATATCTGAGGCCGACAGGCCGCTTCCGAGGGCACGTGCCAGGACGCATCATCGACATCGCCGCGCTCGACGCGGCGCTCACGGGGCCGGACGTGCTGTTCGGCCTCGATCTCGGCACCAAGACGATCGGGGTCGCGCTCTCCGATCTCGGCCGGCGCATGGCGGCGCCGCTCGCGCTCATCAACCGCCGCAAATTCTCGCTCGACGTCGCCGAGCTGAAACGGCTCGCGGACGAGCACAAGCCGGCGGCGATCATCATCGGCCTGCCGCTCAACATGGATGGCAGCGAGGGGCCGCGCGCGCAGTCGACGCGCTCCTTCGTGCGCAATCTGCTGCCGCTGATCGAGATCCCGGTCGTGTTCTGGGACGAGCGGCTGTCGACCGTCGCGGTCACGCGCACGCTGCTCGAGGCCGACACCAGCCGGCGCAAGCGGGGCGAACTCGTGGACAAGATGGCGGCGGCCTTCATCCTGCAGGGCGTGCTCGACCGCCTGGAGCGGATCGCGCAGGATCGGGAGGACGCCGCGGGGGACGGCGCCGGCGATTCGGGGGGATAGGCGATGTTCGGGCGGCTCGCGGCGTACTGGGTCTATGGCGGTGCGCTCGCCGGCCTTCTCGGGATCGGGCTGCTCTGGCTGGCGGCGCCGCAGATGAGCGCCGCGCTCGCGGCCGTCGCCCTCTTGCTGCCGCTCTACATGCTGCACCAGTTCGAAGAGCATGACGACGACCGCTTCCGCCGCTTCTTCAACACGCTGATCGGCGGCGGGCGCGAGGTGCTCACCCTCCCGGCCGTTTTCATCATCAATATCGGCGGCGTCTGGATCGTCTATTTCATCGCCATCGCGCTGGCGGCGCGCGTCGATCTCGGCCTCGGCCTCATCGCGGTCTATGGCACGCTCGTCAACGCGCTCGTGCATCTCGCAGCGGCCGCGGCAAAGCGGCGCTACAATCCGGGCCTCGCGACGGCGGTCATCTTCTTCCTGCCGGCCGGCATCACGGCACTTTGGCTGGTGCACGGAACCGGTGAGGCCGGGCTTGCCGAGCATGCGATCGGCCTTGCCGTCGCCATCGGCATCCATGCCGTCATCGTCGCCTATGCGCTGCGGCGGAGGCAGAGCCTTGGCGGCTGAACTGCCTCACATCCGCGGGAAGACATAGTCGATGAAGGCCCGCGCATCGAAGCGGGCGTCGAGCATGCCATAGGTCGAGCGCCAGGGCTTGCCGAGCCGGGTCTCCAGGAAGGCATCGGCGATGACCGACGGGAAACGCCGGCGCAGTGTCGCCGCGGCGACCGTCATCGCCAGCTGCTCGGTGAGGATGCGCGCCGAGCCCTCGTCGGCGATCGCCACGGCGGCGGCGGCGCGCAGGACATTGAGCGTCGAGCGCGCGGCGGGACCGAGACCATCCTCGATCACCTTCAGCACCGCCTCGAGCGGTTCGGGCGAGCGCTTCAGCACGCGAAGCACGTCGAGGCAGAGCACATTGCCGGGACCATCGACCATGGGCAGCGCCTGTGCGTCGCGGGCAAGCCGCGCCAGCAGCCCTTCCTCGACATAGCCGTTGCCGCCGGCGCACTCCATCGCCTCGGAGGCGATGGCCGGGCCGAGCTTGGCGACCCAGTACTTGATCGCGGGCGTCATGAGACGCGCGAAGGCGGCCTCGGCCGGGTCGTCCTGCGAGCGGTCGACCGCTTCGGCGAGGCGGAAGACCAGCGCCGTCGCCGCCGTGACGTCGAGCGCCATGTCGGCGAGGACGCGCGTCATCAATGGCTGGTCGATGAACGGCGCGCCATAGGCGCGGCGATAACGCGTGTCGTGCACGGCTTCCGCCAGCGCCGCGCGGGCGACACCGGCCGCCGCGACGGCGTCATCGACGCGAAGCAGCGTCACCGTCTCGGCGATCGTCGCGACACCTCGCCCGGGATCGCCGACCATGAGGCCGACCGAGCCGGGAAACTCGATCTCGGCGGCGGCGTTCGAGCGCGTGCCGAGCTTGTCCTTGAGGCGCATCAGGCGGATCGGGTTGCGCTTGCCGTCGGGGAGGAAGCGCGGAACGAGGAAGAGCGACAGGCCCTCCAGTGTCTGCGCCAGGACGAGCAGCGCGTCGCTCATCGGCGCGGAGACGAACCATTTGTGGCCGACCAGCCGATGCGTGCCGTCGCCGAGCGACTCGGCCCGGGTCGTCGCGGCGCGAAGATCGGAGCCGCCCTGCTTCTCGGTCGTCGCAAGCCCGATCAGCGCGCCCGACTTCTGGCCGATGGCGACTGGGCGCGAGTCATAGCGCCGCGAGCGCAGCAGCGGCAGCCAGGCTTCGGCCAGCGGCTGGGCATGGCCGAGCGAGGCAACGGCGGCGCTCGTCAGCGACAAGGGGCCGATATGGCCGAGCTCCACCTCGGCCGTCATGTAAAGGCGCGCCGCGCGCGCGACGGCGCGGACATTCGATTCCTCGCCGACGGCGTCCCAGATCGAGGCATGCAGGCCGGCGCCGACGCCGCGCCGCATCAGCGCGTGCCAGGCGGGATGGAACTCGACGAGGTCGACGCGGCGGCCGCTCGCATCATGGCTGCGCAGATGCGGGAGCACGGTGTTGGCGAGGCGCGCGAGATCGGCCATCTCGGCCGAGCCCCATTGCGCGCCATGCGCCGTGAGACCCTCGACGACCGGCTGCGGCAGGTCCTCGACCAGCGCGGCCAGAACGGGATCGGAGGCATAGAGATTGGCGCCGAGACGAGGCGGTATCTGGTTTGCGACCTCGTGCGTCTCGAAATCCGGCGAAACCATCCCTCTCCTGCCCCTTAGCGACCGCAGCCATCATGGGCCCACACCCGTTAATAGGCTGAAAAGCCTAACCTGTCTCGCCTCGGCACCGGCGGCCGCGGCCCGCGCCCGCTCGATGCCGACGACAAAAATGCGGCGCGTCGCCGTCGGGCGTTGCCGCGGGCACGAAAATACCCTCAACTCCGGCCGGGCGCCCGCCACCCCGGCGGCGGCCGCGTTTCGGGGGATTTCCTATGAAGATTGCGAAGGCCGCGACGATCGCGGCCGCGACACTGTTCGCTGCGACGATGTCTGGTCTCATGCCGTCGGCCGCGACCGCGGCTTCCGCAAAGCTCGGCCAGGAACGGCCCTATGGCAAGCCGGTCGGCCCCTGGAAGATCACGGTGACGGAGGAGAAGCCCGGCATCGTCAATTGCCGTGCCGTGCGCAAGGCCGGCACGCGGCTCGACATCATGGCGATGCGCAACGACGGGACCGACCCCTATCTCAGCGTCGACGCCGAAGGCCGCAAGGGCAAGTTTCCGGGCACGATCATCAATGTCCCCGGCCAGCCGCGGGGCGTGCAGGAGTGGGAGTCGGACGGCGCGGCGAACGGCAAGCGGATGTGGTTCCCGCTCGGCGCGGTGACGATCAGCGAGCTCGCCGATGCAGGCGCCTTCCAGTTTTCGCTGCCCGACTCGGAGGACAGCGGCGTCGTGATGCTCGGCAAGGATGCGACGAAGGCCTGGAACCGCGTCACCGACTGCGTCTTTGCGGACGGGCGCTGAGCCCCTTCCCGACGGGCGGGGCGGCCTCAGCGCCGCCTCGGCCCCGGCCGCGGCTTCTGCGCGGCGCGGCTCCTGGCGATCTTGTCGCGGAAGCCGCGCTCGACGACGCGCCGCTCGCCTTTCGGCACGCGGCGCCCCTCCGACATCAGCTCGAAGCGCAACGCGCCGGCGATCGGCGCCACTTCGACGAGCTTCACCTCGACCTGATCGCCGAGCTGGTGCATCTCGCCGGTGCGCGCGCCGATGATGGCGTGGCGTGCCTCGTCATAGGCGTAGAAATCGGCGCCGATCGAGCCGATCGGCACGAAGCCGTCGGCGCCGGTCTCGTCGAGCTTCACGAAGAGACCGGAGCGAGTCACGCCGGCGATGCGCCCGGTGAAGAACGCGCCGATGCGGTCGGCCAGCCAATGCGCGACGAGGCGGTCCACCGTCTCGCGCTCGGCCGCCATCGCCCGCCGCTCGGCGCCGGAAATCTCCTGCGCGATCTGTTCCAGGTCCGCCTCGGCGCCATCGGGAAGCCCGCCCTCCCCGAGTTCCAGCGAGCGAACCAGCGCGCGATGCACGATGAGATCGGCATAGCGGCGGATCGGCGAGGTGAAATGCGCATAGCGGCGGAGATTGAGGCCGAAATGGCCAATATTCTCCGGGCTGTAGACCGCCTGGCTCTGCGAGCGCAGCACCACCTCGTTGACCAGCGCCTGGTGTTCGCTGTCCTTGACCTTGTCGAGGATCGTATTGAAGTGGCCGGGCCGGAGATTGCCACTCCTCGGCAGGTTCATCTCGATCGAGGCGAGGAATTCGCGCAGCGCCTCGAGCTTGGCGAGCGATGGCGCGTCATGGACGCGATAGACGAGCGGCGATTTCTTGCGCTCCAGCGTCTCCGCCGCCGCGACATTCGCCTGGATCATGAACTCCTCGATCAGCCGATGCGCATCAAGCCGCTCGGGCACGACGATGCGCTCGATCGCGCCGTCGGGGCCGACGATCACCTTGCGCTCGGGAAGGTCGAGATCGAGCGGCTCGCGCTGGTCGCGCGCCCGCTTCATCAGCGCATAGGCCGCCCAGAGCGGCTTCAGCACCGGCTCCAGCAGCGGCCCGGTCTTGTCGTCGGGCCGGCCGTCGATCGCCGCCTGGGCCTGCTGGTAGGAGAGCTTGGCGGCCGACCGCATCATGACGCGGTGGAACCAGTGGAACTTCTTCTTGCCCTCGGCCGTGATCTGCATGCGCACGGCGAGCGCCGGGCGATCCTCGCCCTCGCGCAGCGAGCAGAGATCGTTGGAGATCCGCTCCGGAAGCATCGGCACGACACGGTCCGGGAAATAGACCGAGTTGCCGCGCTTCAGCGCCTCGCGGTCGAGCGGCGAGCCGGGCCGCACATACCAGGCGACATCGGCGATCGCGACCGTCACCAGATAGCCGCCCGGATTTTCCGGGTCGCTGTCCGGCTCGGCATGGACGGCGTCGTCATGGTCCTTGGCATCGGCCGGATCGATCGTGACCAGCGGCAGCTGGCGCCAGTCCTCGCGGCCGCCGGCGATCGGCGCCGGCTTCGCCGCCTCGGCGGCATCGATCACAGACTGCGGGAAGATATGCGGGATGTCATGCGCGTGGATGGCGATAAGGCTCACCGCCTTCTCGCTGTGCACGGCGCCGACGACCTCGATGATCCGCGCCGGCGAGAGGCCGTAGCGCGTAACGCGCTTCACCTCGATCGCGACGAGATCGCCGTCATGGGCGCCGTTGAGATCCTCTTCGGCGACCTGATATTCGCTTTGCTTGCGGTCCACGGGCTCGATGCGGCGCGTGCCGTCGAGCGCCGTGCGCAGGACGCCGAGGATCGACGGCGCCCGCTTCTCGAGAACCTTGATGACGCGCGCCTTGTAGGGGAACGGCGCCTCGGCGTCGTCCTCGGCCTCGACGCGGGCGAGCACGCGGTCGCCGATGCCCGGAGCGGGAATGAGCTGCTTGCGGCTGGCGACGATGAGGACGCGCGGCGGTCCCGTGCGGTCGTCGGCCCAGTTGGTCGGCTGGGCGATGAAATCGCCTTCGGCGTCGCGGTCGACGATGGAAAGGACGCTGACGGACGGCAGCGTGCCGGCCTTCGTCAGGCGCTTGCGGTCCTTGCGGACGAGGCCTTCCTCGCCGAGTTCCTTCAGCATGCGCTTCAGCGCGATGCGCGCGCCGCCGGAAACGCCGAAGGAGCGCGCGATCTCGCGCTTGCCGGCCTGGCCGGGATGCTCGGCAATGAAGGTGAGAATCTGCTCGCGGGTCGGCAGTCCGTTCTGGTCGGGCGCCGGCGCCGCGACGGGCGCCTTGCGGCGGGTCGGACGGGGCGTGGTCTGGTCTGGCTTCTTGGCCAAGTTATCTCTTTTCTTATGGATGGATGCGCGGCGCCGCTGGAGGCGCCTGCGTCTTGTGCGTTGCGAATGACAATGGCGATCGCAGGCCGTCCTTGCAACAGGGCGGCGCGATACGCGTGGTCCGGGTTCTGTCCCGCCCCTCCCCCGCGGCGCGGGAGAGGGGGAAGCTTGGCGCGTTTTGGCAGCCGTCAGGCCTCGGCGGCCTTTTTCGCGGCGGGCTTCTTCGCAGCTGAAGTCTTGGCGGGCGCCTTCTTGGTGGCCGTAGCGGCCTTCTTGGCAGGCGCCTTCTTGGCCGGCGCCTTCTTGGCGGTGCCGTCCTCTCCCGTCGCCTTGCGGGCGGCGCGCGGCGCCTTGACGGGCGTCTTGCCGGCGCGCTCGGCGATGAGCGCCACGGCGGTCTCCATCGACACAGCTTCCGGCGCCGTGCCCTTCGGAATGGTGGCGTTCACCGCGCCATGCTTCACATAGGGGCCGTAGCGGCCGGCATGCACCGTCACCGGCCCGCCGAGGGTCGGATGATCGCCCAGCGTCTTCAACGGCTCGGCACCGGCGCGGCCGGCGCGCGGTCCGCGCGCCTGCTTCTCAGCCAGCACCGAGACGGCGCGGTTGAGGCCGACGCTGAACACTTCGTCCACGCTGTCGAGATTGGCGTATTTGCCGTCGTGAAGCACGAAAGGCCCATAGCGCCCGAGGCCGGCCTGGATCGGCTTGCCGTCCTCCGGATGCGCCCCGACCTCGCGCGGCAGCGCGAGCAGCGCCAGCGCCCGGTCGAGATCGAGCGTCGCGGCATCCCAACCCTTGGGCAGGCTGGAACGCTTCGGCTTCTCCTTGCCCTCGCCTTCGCCGAGCTGGACATAGACGCCGAACCGCCCCGAGCGCAGCGTGACGTCGAGGCCGGTCTCGGGATCCTTGCCAAGCACGCGGACGCCGTCGGCCCCGAGCTTGGCACCGTCTTCGCCATTCTCGCCCGGCGCCGCATCCTCGCCGGCCACCGCCAGCTGCCGCGTGTAGCGGCATTCGGGATAGTTCGAACAGCCGATGAAGGCGCCGAACTTGCCGAGCTTCAGCGAGAGCTTGCCGTTGCCGCACGCCGGGCAGGCGCGCGGATCGCCGCCGTCGGCGCGCTCCGGGAAGATATGCGGGCCGAGCAGTTCGTTGAGCGCATCGAGCACCTGCGCGACACGCAGTTCCTTGGTCTCCGACACGTCGAAGGAGAACTGCTGCCAGAACTCGCGCAGCACGTCCTTCCAGGCGATGTCGCCCGCCGAGATCTGGTCGAGCTTGCCCTCGAGATCGGCGGTGAAGTCATATTCGACATAGCGCGAGAAGAAGCTCTGCAGGAAGGCCGTGACGAGGCGGCCCTTGTCCTCGGGCATCAGCTTCTTCTTCTCGAGCCGCACATAGCCGCGGTCGCGCAAGACGCCGAGCGTCGCGGCATAGGTGGACGGACGGCCGATGCCGAGCTCCTCCATGCGCTTCACCAGCGTCGCCTCGCTATAGCGCGGCGGCGGTTCGGTGAAGTGCTGCGTCGCCTGGATGCCGCGATTGGCCAGCGCCTCGCCCTTGTCGATGCGCGGCAGGCGGCCCTCGTCGTCGTCGCCGTCGTCGTCGCGATCCTCGTTGTAGAGCGCGAGGAAGCCCTCGAAGGTCACGACCTGGCCGGAAGCGCGAAGATCCAGCTTGCGGCCGCCCGCCTCGGCAAGGATGTCGACGCTGGTGCGCTGCAATTCGGCCGATTCCATCTGGCTGGCGACCGTGCGCTTCCAGATGAGTTCGTAGAGCTTCGCCTGCTCGGGATCGAGATAGCGGGCGACTTCGCGCGGGCGGCGGTCCGGCGATGTCGGGCGGATCGCCTCATGCGCTTCCTGGGCGTTCTTCGCCTTGACCTGGTACCGGCGCGGCACGTCCGGCAGATGGCGAGGCGAGAAGTCCGCGCCGATCACCTTGCGCACGGCCGCGACCGCCTCCGGCGCCATGTCGACGCCGTCGGTTCGCATATAGGTGATGAGGCCAACCGTCTCGCCGCCGATATCGACGCCCTCATAGAGCCGCTGGGCGATCTGCATCGTCCGGTTAGGCGCGAAGCCGAGCTTGCGGCTCGCCTCCTGCTGCAGCGTCGAGGTCGTGAAAGGCGCGAAGGGATGGCGGCGCGCCGGCTTCTGCTCGACATCGACGACGGTGTAGCGGCCGTTCTCCAGCGCGGTGCGGAAGGCGGCGGCCTCGTCGGCGGTGCCGACATCGAGGCGGCCGATCTTCTTGCCGTCGGCGCCGACGAGGCGGGCGTCGAACTCGTCGCCACGCGGCGTCGCGAGCCGGGCGACCAGAGACCAGTATTCACGCGGCCTGAAGACCTCGATCTCATTCTCGCGGTCGCAGACGAGGCGCAGCGCCACCGACTGCACGCGGCCGGCCGAGCGGGCGCCGGGCAGCTTGCGCCACAGCACCGGCGAGAGCGTGAAACCGACGAGATAATCTAGCGCACGGCGGGCGAGATAGGCATCGACCAGCGCCGCATCGATGGGGCGCGGGTTCTTCATCGCGTCCAGCACGGCCTGCTTGGTGATCGCGTTGAAGACGACGCGCTCGACCGGCTTGTCCTTCAGCACGCGCTTCTGCTTCAGCACCTCCAGCACGTGCCAGGAGATCGCCTCGCCCTCGCGGTCCGGGTCGGTGGCGAGGATGATGCGATCGGCCGACTTCGCCGCGGTCGCCATCTCGCTGAGCCGCTTGGCCGACTTCGGATCGGCCTCCCACTGCATCGCGAAGTCCTCGTCCGGCAACACGGATCCGTCCTTGGAGGGAAGGTCGCGCACATGGCCGTAGGAGGCCACGACCTGATAGGCCGAGCCCAGATATTTGTTGATCGTTTTCGCCTTCGCAGGCGATTCGACGATGACGAGATTCATCGGTGCCGTTCGGTGTGGCCGCCGGTCAGACGACCGGTCGGCGGAAAATGGATGGGGTCGCGCCACTCAGGCGCCACCGCCCGGACTCGGGATATCGCCGGGCGCGGTCGAGCCGGACAATCCGGGAAAGCTGCCAGCCTGTCAATCAAGCCCCGCCGGACTCGCTGCAATCTGAAGTTCTAACAGGTTGTAATTGCTTCTCTGAATTGCATCATGTCAGTATGTCGGACAACGGCGACTGCGCCGCGATTTCCACCAAGGGGGCTGATCATGACCGCTCCGGATATGTCTCCGGACACCCATCCGAGAAGGCCGGACCCGAAAGACAGGGCCGAGACCGTTCGCTATATCGGGCGCATGGCCTCCGAATTGAAGGGCCTTGCTGCAAGTGCGGAACTCGACTTCGTCGCCTATCTTCTCAGCATGGTCGAAGAGGATCTGCGCCGCGGTTCGTGAACGGCCGGGCGGCGACCGGCGGCAATAGCTGTCGAACAAGTCCGAACTCGCGCTGGTGATGGGCTTTCAGGCGATCAGCGACACCCGTTGGCCGGAATGCCGCCCGATGCGCCCGGCGAGGTCGAGTTCGAGCAGCAGGACCTGTACGACCGCCGCGCCAAGGCCCGTGAAGCGGATGATGTCGTCGATCGCGGTCGGCACCGGGCCGAGCGCCTCGACGAGGACAGCCAGGTCGCCATCCTCCGGCAGGCGGATGGACTGCGGCGACGCGCCTTCCGCCTCACCCCAGGCCGGCGGCGGCGCGATCACGCGGCCAAGCATCGGCGCGACGACCTCGACCACATCGCGCCCGGCCGTCACGAGATGGGCGCCGTCCTTGATCAGCCGGTTCGATCCAGACGAGCGCGGGTCGAGCGGCGAACCGGGGACCGCGCACACGATCCGGCCCTGCAGGCCCGCGAGCCGCGCGGTGATCAGCGAGCCCGAGCGCTCCGCCGCTTCGACCACCACCACCCCGGCCGCCATGCCGGAGACGAGACGATTGCGGCGCGGGAAATCGCGCGCCCGCGGCTCCCAGCCGAGCGGCATCTCGGAGACATGCGCCCCGCCGGCGGCGATGATCCGGTCGGCAAGCGCCGCGTTCTCGGGCGGATAGAGGCGGTCGAGGCCGCCGGCATAAGCCGCGACCGTGCCACCCCCGAGCGAAGCCTCGTGGGCCGCGGCATCGATGCCGCGTGCCAGGCCCGAGGCGACGACGAAACCGTCTGTGCCGAGTTCGGCGGCGATCATCGCGGCAATCTTGCGGCCTGCGACGGAAGCGTTGCGGGCGCCGACGATCGCGATCATCGGCCGCTCCATCAGCGCGGCCCCGCCGCCCCGCATCGAGAGGAGCGGCGGCGCCGCATCGATGGCGCGCAGCCATTGCGGATAATCGGGATCGCTGATCGCCACCAGGCGCGCGCCGATCGCCGCGTGACCGGCGATCTCGCGCTCGGCTTCCTCGCTGCTGGCGAGGCGGATGCGCCGGCCGCTGCGCTTGACGAGATCGGGAATGCCTTCGAGCGCGGCGGCCGCCGAGCCGAAATGGCGCAGGAGATCGCGGAAGGTCGCGGGGCCGACATTCTCGCTGCGGATCAACCGCAGCCAGTCGAGCCGCTGCCGGTCGCTCAGATGGATCGGCGGCATCGTCGGCGGCAGCGCGGTCACCGACTGGATTCCGATCTGCCGCTCATGTCTCAACCCCCGCTTGCAAGACGCTTTCAGCCCTCGACCGATTGTGACGGCAATGGCGTCGCAAGTGAAGAGGGCAAGCGCGGATCATTAACCAGTGGTTGCAGCAAAGGCTGTCGAGGGTCAGCCCTTGCTGCCGATCTTGCTCTCGGTGCCGGCGATCAGGCGGCCGATATTGGCGCTGTGCCGCCACCAGACGAGCGCCGTCAGCACGGCGAACACGACCGCCTGCGGCCACTCGCCCATGACGGCGAAGGCGACCGGGGTCAGCAGCGTCGCGGTCAGCGCGGCGAGCGAGGAATAGCGGAGCGCCGCGGCCGCAGCGATCCAGACCAGCGCGAAGCCGGCGGCCACCGGCCAAGCGACGCCGATAAGCACGCCGAGATAGGTGGCGACGCCCTTGCCGCCCTTGAAGCCGAGCCAGACCGGGAACATGTGGCCGATGACGGCGAACAGCGCCGCCGTGAGCGCGCCGACCTCGCCGAATCGGGCAAGCACAAGAACGGCCAGCGTGCCCTTCAGCGCGTCGCCGAGAAGCGTCGCCGCGGCCAGCCCCTTGCGGCCGGTGCGCAGCACATTGGTCGCGCCGATATTGCCCGAGCCGATGCTGCGCAGGTCGCCCGCACCGGCAAATTTCGTGAGGATGACGCCGAACGGGACCGATCCCATCAGATAGCCGAGCACGGCCGACAACAGCACGGCGACGATCACTGGGTCCAAGGCGGCCTCCCTATCCGTTCGGGCCTGCTGATCAGGCCTCGTTGTCCTTATACACCGTCCGGCCGCCGACAAGGGTCATGAGAACGCGGCCCTCGAAGCGCGCGCCCTCGAAGGGCGTGTTCTTGGACCGCGAATGCAGCTTGTCCGCTTCGCAGATCCAAGGTTGCTCCAGATCGACGAGGATGAGATCGGCCGGCGCTCCGGCCGCGATCCGGCCGGAGGGCAGCCCGAGCAGTTCGGCCGGCCGCGCCGAAAGCGCCCTGACCACCGAGGCGAGGCTCGCCTCGCCATTGTGGACCGGACGCAGCGCGGCCGCGAGCAGCGTCTCGAGGCCGACGGCGCCGTCGGCCGCCTCCGCGAAGGGATGGCGCTTGGTGTCGACGTCCTGCGGATCGTGGCTCGAGACGATGACGTCGATCGACCCGTCCGCGACGCCCTCGATCATCGCCAGCCGGTCGTCCTCGTCGCGGAGCGGCGGCGCCAGACGGTAGAAGGTGCGATAGGGGCCGACATCGCGCTCGTTGAGGGCAAGATGCGTCGCCGACACGCCGCAGGAGACGGCGAGGCCCTGTTTCTTGGCACGGCGGATGATGTCGAGCGAGGCGGCGCAGGAGATCTGCGCGGCGTGGTAGCGACCGCCGGTCAGCGCCGCGATGCGGATGTCGCGCTCCAGCATGATGATCTCGGCCTCGCGCGGGATGCCCGGCAGGCCAAGCCGCGTCGCCGTCTCGCCCTCGTTCATCACGCCCGAGCCGACGAGGTCCGGATCGGCCGGGTGATGCATGATGAGGGCGCCGAAATCGCGGGCATAGGTGAGCGCCCGGCGCAGCACCAGCGCATTGGTGATCGAGTGCCGGCCATCGGTGAAGCCCACGGCGCCCGCGGCCCCGAGCAGGCCGAACTCGGTCATCTCGCGGCCCTTGAGGCCTTTGGTCAGCGCCGCCATGGGCAGCACATTGACGGCGGCCGTGTCGCGGGCGAGGCGGGCGATGAAATCGACCAGCGCCACGTCGTCGATGACCGGATCCGTGTCGGGCATGGTGACGATCGTCGTGACGCCGCCCGCAGCAGCCGCCTGACCGGCCGAGGCGAAGGTCTCGCGATGCTCGGCACCCGGCTCGCCGACGAAGACGCGCATGTCGATGAGGCCGGGCAGCAGCGCCTTGCCGCGCGCCTCTATGATCGTGGCACCCTCCGGCACCCCGGGCGCCGCGCCGCGCGCGACATCCCTGATGAGGCCGTCGACCACGACGACGCTGCCGATCGCGTCGAGGCCGCTCGTCGGATCGACGATCCGCGCACCGGTGATGACGAGCGGCCGCGCTTCGGCCCTGATCGCGGAAAGGCTCATGCGGCACCCGGACGGTTCGGCAGATGGGCGGACAGCGCCTCGAGCACGGCCATTCGGACGGCGACACCCATCTCGACCTGCTCGCGGATCAGGCTCTGCGCGCCGTCGGCGACCGCCGAGTCGATCTCGACGCCACGATTCATCGGACCCGGATGCATCACGAGCGCGTCCGGCTTCGCGAAGGCGAGCTTCTCCTGGTCGAGGCCGAAGAAGTGGAAATACTCGCGCACCGACGGCACGAAGGAACCGTCCATCCGCTCGCGCTGCAGGCGCAGCATCATGACGATGTCGGCATCGCGCAGCCCGCTCTTCATGTCGGTGAAGATCTCGACGCCGAGCCGGTCGAGCGCCTTCGGCAGCAGCGTCGAGGGACCGACACAGCGCACCTGCGCGCCGAGCGCGTTGAGCAGCAGGATGTTGGAGCGGGCGACGCGCGAATGCAGGATGTCGCCGCAGATCGCGACGACCAGTTCGCCGAAGCCGCCCTTGTGGCGTCGGATCGTCAGCGCATCGAGCAGCGCCTGCGTCGGATGCTCATGCGCACCGTCGCCGGCATTGATCACCGAGCAGCCGACCTTCTGCGCCAGGAGATGCACCGCGCCGGCCGCGTGATGGCGGACGACGAGGATATCGGGGTTCATCGCGTTCAGCGTCATCGCCGTGTCGATGAGCGTCTCGCCCTTCTTCACCGAGGACGAACCGACGGACATGTTCATGACGTCGGCGCCGAGCCGCTTGCCGGCGAGTTCGAACGAGGACTGCGTCCGCGTCGAGGCCTCGAAGAAGAGATTGATCTGCGTGCGCCCGCGCAGCACCGCCTTCTTCTTCTCGACCTGACGGCTGATGTCGACCGCCTCCTCGGCGAGATCGAGCAGCGTGAGGATCTCCGGCGGCGTCAGGCCCTCGATGCCGAGCAGGTGCCTATGGGCGAACGCCGGCAGGCGGGCCGTGGAAGTCGGGTTTTCGCGTGTCATTTGAAGGCATCGCTATAGGACCAAAGCCGGGCGCCGGCAAGGCGGGGTCGTGCGCGCCCTGGGGAGAAGCCGGCTCGCCGGCGGCGCTTGACAAGGCGGAGCGCCTTTGCGTCACTCTCGGTCTTCGCGCGACATCCGGCATCGCCGGGAAGCATAATCAAGCATCGCGCGACTTTTGGGAGGGAAGCCGTCATGACCCGTCTTGCGGGAACCGTATCGCTTTTGGCTCTTGTCGCGGCGCTCGGCGCGGGCACTGCGCTCGCCGACACCAAGGACAAGAAGATCGCGCTGTCCAACAACTATGCCGGCAATTCCTGGCGCCAGGCCATGCTGCGCAGCTGGGACAAGGTGACCAAGCCCGCCGTCGAGGCCGGCATCGTCGCCGCCGCCGATCCGTTCACCACGGCCGAGAACCAGGTGACCGAGCAGGCGGCGCAGATCCAGAATCTCGTGCTGCAGGGCTACAACGCCATCGTGCTCAACGCGGCTTCGCCCGACGCGCTCAACGGCGCGGTCAAGGAGGCCTGCGATGCCGGCGTGACCGTCGTCTCGTTCGACGGCATCGTCACCGAGCCCTGCGCCTGGCGCATCGCCGTCGACTTCAAGCAGATGGGCAAGGACGAGGTCCTCTATCTCAAGGACAAGATCCCGGCCGGCGGCAATGTGCTCGAGATCCGCGGCCTCGCGGGCGTCTTCGTCGACGACGAAATCTCGAAGGGCATCCACGAGGGCGTCGCCGAGAACCCGCAGTTCAAGATCGTCGGCTCGGTGCATGGCGACTGGGACCAGGCCAAGGCCCAGGCGGCGGTCGCCGGCATCCTGCCCTCGCTCCCCGACGATATCGTCGCGGTCGTGACGCAGGGCGGCGACGGCTATGGCGCGGCGCAGGCCTTCAAGGCCGCCGGCCGCAAGATGCCGACCATCATCATGGGCAACCGTCAGGACGAACTCGCCTGGTGGAAGGAGCAGAAGGACGCCAATGGCTACGAGACCATGTCGGTCTCGATCGCGCCCGGCGTCTCGACGCTCGCCTTCTGGGTGGCGCAGCAGATCCTCGACGGCAAGGAAGTGCCGA